>Ga0074195_1003464_pt1 | contig 14823 bp, 12 predicted proteins | sample EPASupsiteHSE623_FD_64525 | JGI IMG/M metagenome (GOLD analysis project Ga0074195, IMG submission 64525) | Bioremediated contaminated groundwater from EPA Superfund site, New Mexico - Sample HSE6-23 | ecosystem: Environmental > Aquatic > Deep subsurface > Groundwater > Contaminated ...
AAATCCCGCAATATTCTTAATTTTAAGCTCTTTTTGCGGTTTTATAAGTATTTTCTTCATACATATCCAATATGTATTAACTATATAAATCTATCGTCTATGCTTTATAGTTTCTTAAATACTTCTTATTCTTAAATACCATATGGAGGAAACAAAAATGACAATAGCAAAAACTTTAGCAATAGGAGCATTGTGTGCAGCTAGTGGACTAGTTGGTTATATACAAGGAAAAGATAGTTGTTCTCCTAGAACAGTTCATCTAGAAAAAGATGTCTCTGGCCAATATAGAGTTGCTGTGTATGCAAAGACTGGTGATTACACTGGTTTTTCTCATTACAAAGCAGATGAAGGCAAAGAGTTCACTGTATCACTAGATGGCCCACATACACCTAGACAAAATTAAATTTTTTAATTTTATTTTTTAGGCTTCTTTTATAGTTACTATTACTTAATTACTACACAATAGAAATGTTTATAAACAGAAAAATAGTCAGAATAATATGAAAAACATAGGACAATATTTAGCTGCAGGGGCATTAGCATTAGCAACTTCAGGTTGTATGACTCCTACACCAGCAAACACAAATTCAAGATTAATCTTTGATGGAGAAGAATATTCTGGAACAACTAAATCTCAAAATGAAAATTATCTAGTTAAAGCTTCTGAAAAAAATGTAAGTTATTCAGCTGATTTAACAGGAAAAGCAAAAAAGAAAGCAGATATAGAAAAAGCATTTTATGCTATTGAACCTGCTAAAGTTAATGGAAAAGTAATAACTTATGTTAATTTAAATAAGATTAAAGATGAAGATTTAGAAAACATAAGAACTGGAAGAAAAACACTAGAACAAGTTTTAGGAGCTTCAGAAACTATTCCAGGAGTTGGAAAATTAAGAGCTTTTAAATATGGAGGAGAAAGATTTTATTTATTATATGGAAAAGATACAAAAGCAAACTGGGATGAAGACGGAAATGTTTCTTTATACGGAACTTTTGTTAAAATAGGAAACGAATTAACTCAAGAAGAATTTGATAAATCTACTCCTAAAGGAAAAGTTAAAGCTACAGCTGTTCAAACTCCAAAAGAACAAGAAGCTTTAGAAGGAGAACCAAAAGCAGTAGAACCAGTTGTTTCTCCAAAGGTTGCACCTGTTCCTCAAAAACCAGTTGAAGCTAAATAATTTTGAGTTTAAGAAGATATTATTTTTAGAAGAGTTTATTATTATCACTTTTTTGTAAAAGTATGAGTTTTAATATTATAATTATACTTTTGCGATAATTCAAGTAAAGTATTATAAGAATCATATTGATTAGCGTGAGTAGAGAAGATGATTATGCTGCTCTCTTGAATGTAAGCTAAGGAATAACAAGTAGAAGAATCGCAAGCAACTAGATAATAATAACCCGCAACATTTTTTGCTGGATTAAGGAATATCCAAAGGTTGACGGGATATCCATTAATTTTAATCTGAGCTATCTTAACTCCACTATTAGTACCCTCAACATATTCTAATGTTTTTCCTAATGAAACTGATTCAATACTCTCTGAGACTATCTGACTAACAGGAATAGTATTTAAAGAATCTACCTGTTCTCTTTGAACTAATTCTGCATCTTCATCAGGATTAATTACTTCATTAAGAGCATCAATAATTTCATCCTTAATTTCCTCAGCAGTTTCTTCTTTTTGTGCTTGAGTTAGTCCTCCACCAGAGTTTAAACATTCCTCCCTCATTTGAGGAGGAATAACAATACTCTCGGTTTTATCATTACTCTTAACAGTAACTTTTTCATTATCATTAAGATCATTAACATTATCACAAATTATCGGAATATTTTCTGGAGTTACTCTTATTCCATCAATAGCATAAACAGGACCCTCCCCCGTTCCCAACACCTTCACTTCTATAGCCTCTTGCGGTACTTTAAATCTAGCCAATCCATCATAAGCTAATGCTTTAAATAATGTTAATTGAGCTTTTTGCCAGTCAAATAAAACTTTTGGATCAGAATCAGTTGGTTCTCCTCCACTAATTAAAGGAGTAACTCTACCTGCAACACTGGATAATCCCTCTCCTCCTTCTAAAAGTATTTTATTTAACTCTTCAACTATTGCATTATAATTATCTAATCTCATATATCCTCCAGTAATTAAAGCATTAACATCAGAAGCACTTACTTCATTAATTGCATTTTTTTCTAAATCTTTATTTTTAATTGCTTGCTCAACAGTGCTTGTATCTACCCAACACTTTACATTTACATCATCACAATAACCAACATTCTTCCATTTAGTGTTATTATCTCCTCCAGGATTAGATGTAGCACAAACTCTAGTAATTCCTTGCTGATAAATATCAGAACTTAGATAATTGCTTGCTGCTGATTGAACATTTGTATTTGGAATACCATAAATATTTGTTCCTCCAGATATACATGCTGCTTGGTTTGTAATTCCAGTTGTTTTAGCTTCTGTTTCTAAATACTTATCTGAGATATAATTCACAGCAAATGAAGTAGTAACTTCTTTGAAATCACACTCTTCTTGATTATTTACTCTTACACAAAGTTTATTATATCCAGACGGAGCAACAAAATCTTTTTTCAAATCAACTGTTCCTCCAACAGGGATATAATTTCCATCAACAAAGAAAATTGGATTTACTGAATAAATAGATGTTCCTTCTGGAGATTTCATATAAATCTGATAATTAACTCCGCTTGTCTCTCCTGCAAATATATGATAATATACTCTATAATGAGAAGTTGGTGGAATTGTTGCATCTGTAAATGGAACTTCTTCAAATTTAGCATAAAACTGAGGAGGTGAGCTTGGCTCTGTCATTGATTCTAAAGCAGAAATTTCAGGGAATACTCCAGATAAAGAATTTTTACAAACCTCATTTTTTACTTCATTAATTGCATTAACCTTAAATGCCTCATATGCATTTGTAGCATAACTCTTTGTGAAATAATCCATTGAACTCTTTGCATTACTCCAAGTTGACTCTCCTCCAAGATACTCTCCTCCACCTCTTGCACTCCATCCTCTTCCAGAAAGCATATCTAAAATTTTTGGAATAATAATATCTTTTAATGGAGTTGCTTGTTGCCAGAAAAACTCACAAAGATAAATACTATAAACTTCATCACAAATTCCAATATTTGCACCTGTTTGTTGTTTTTCTATTAAACAATCTCTATGAGATTTAGCAATTGAAAGATAACCATCAATTCCTGCTTTTAATCCAGTTAAGCAAACAGGAATTAAAACTCCTTTTGTAGGATCAACATTAAAATTAGGCAAGCACAATAATATACTTCCAATTATTCCTGACTGAATTACATTTGCTTGAGGAGCAACACCTCCAAAATCACATCTTGAACTTGGACAAATTACAGGATCACATAAATTAAACAACCAATCACAATCTCCCGGAGACATAAAATCTTCACACTGAAGTTGAGGTATATCAAATGCAACCTGCCCAAAATTAGCAGTCATTCCCAAAATATCATGTGTTCCTTTTTTTCCAAACTTTCTCTCTGCATCTTTAAGTGCTTCATAAGCTTTTACATACAAGCTATTTGTCTGTGTACCTAAATCAAATTGTTCAGAAGGCCCAACAAGTCTTCCTGCTTCTATTGTAACACTAACACAAGTATCTCCTCCAGAAAAACCATTTATTTCTGGATTAAAATCAATCACTGCATTATCTCCAGAATTACAAACAAAATAACTTCTTGGATTTCCAGAAGCAGTATAAGCACTTCCAGTTCCTAGATGTCTAATTCCAACATAATAACCATTGTTTTCTCTTCCAGGAAAAGGAAATGGAACAATTGCAGGATAATCTTTATCTGTTCCAGAACCAAAATATTTAACTTGAGGATTTATACTTGCTATTTTAAAATTTCCTGCTTTTTTAAAAGAACTAAATTGATTTTGAATATCTTGAGATTTATCAATAGTTACAACTCCATCAATTTGTGTGTCAACTTTATAAATTCCTTCTATTCCATATTTATCTCCACTTGAAGAATCTCTTAAAACTGCTAGGTAAAGTTGGTCATCATGTTTAACAAACTGAACATTTTTTGTACCTTTACCATAATCTCCTCCAGAAGACAATTTAATATCTTTTGCATCAAGAGTTTTTCCATCCCATATTTGTTGTTGCCCCTTTCTTTCAGTAATAGAAGTCCTTACTGAATAATCTTTAAATCCTTTTTCTGTTAAATCCTTTTCTAATGCAATTCTTTTTTGAATACTACTTGTTTCTTCATTAACAACTTTTAATAAATCAGTATTTTTTTTATTATAATTATCCACAATATCTTTTAATTCACCATCACTTCTGGATTTAGAAATAAATGATTTTCTAAAATCATAATCTCTTATCTCTTCGGTAGTAATTGTTCCTGCTTCTGCTCCTGCAAGAATCTCATCTTTTTCCGCATCAGAATAAATACTAGAACTAGTAACCTGCTTTGCTAAAGCTACTCTATATTTATCTTCACCTTTTTCCTGGTTTAACAATTCTCTTAATGGTTCAGCTTTAGCATTAGTATCTTCAACAATTCCTTCATTAATTCTCTGTATTTTATCAATTAAATCTCCATTTTGATTAATACAATCCTTAAGATCTTTTGCCTGCCCCTCTGCAACTTTTTTATTACAAATACTTCTTACCTCAGTCATAGTCATTTTTCTCGACTCTGCTGTAGCTCCACCACTACTAAATAAAATATTCTTTACAACAAGTGCTCCCATTGTAGCAATACAAGCTTTTTGCATTGTATCCACAACTTTTCCTAATTTCTCTGATTTATCCTCCCAATTAGTAATTGTTTTGTTAATGTCTTTAATCATCTGATTTATTCTATCTGGAGACAAATCAATTGCTCTTTTTTCAATTGGAATACTATAACTAATATTTGCATCTGTTCCTGTTCTATCAATATCTGCTGATATACTTACTTTAGCAACTTTGGTTAAATGAATTTTGTCTAATCTTATAGAATATTTATATCCATTATATGTTTCACCATAATTTACTCTAACATTTAACTGACTTCTTGCAATATTTTCTATATTAACATCAAACACAGCATAATTTTCATTTAAATCTTTTAATGTAATATATCCTGCTTGTAAGCTTTGTCTTGTACCTTTAATTAATTGATACTGACTAATTTCTGCAGGAAGATTTTGAGATGTTTCTGTTTTTAATTTATCAATAGAATCTTGAGCAACTTGTATCTCTGAGTTTTTTTGACTTTCTGAATTAGCTAAAGAATCTAATTGAGCATTATAATTATTATATGTTTCAATAATTTTAGTCTCTTCAGGAGAAATAAAGTCATAAGTCCCTTTGTCTATAATCTCTTTTTGTCTAGGGTTATCATAAAAATTTTCTTTTTCAGCATTAATTCTTTTAATCTCTCCATTAATTTGGATTAATTCAGATTTTAACTTATTCAGTTCACTTTCTTTTGCAGTAATTATTTTAGTTTTTTCACTTTTACTTAATTCAGCCATAATCTTCGCTGTCTCATCACTAACAGTTATTTCAACTCCATAATCATCAAAATTTGGTTCATAAACATCAATAAAATCAATTTGTTTGTATTGTGCTCCAATATAAACGCTCTGACTTAAAACACCTTCAGCAGAATTCAAATAATCACTTGATTGAGTTTTAATATATTCTAAATTTTCAGCACTAGGATAATCAGCCCCCAACATCTGCAATAATTCTGTTTTTTTAATATAATCTTTTTTAAAACTAGCTAATTCAATTGCTTTTTTCAAACCATCTTCTGAATAAGTTCCAGCACCAGAAATCTCTCTTGCATATGAATCTCTTTTTCCTACATTTTTAAACTCAGTTGCAAGAGTTTTGTAATCGCCTTGTGCAACCACATAATTTTCTCCATATTTATCTTTATCTTTTTCAATTGTAGCTATACTCTCTCCACTACTGACTCCAGCATAACCATTTAATTTAATATCATTAGATTTCTCAATAGTTGCTTCTTTACCAAATTCTAATTTCCAAATATCATATTTCTCTAATTTTCCTCCAGTATAAACACTCTTTGCTTTCAAAATAACATTCATATAATTAGCAATTCCAACAGAATTCAATTTATTGTTTGTAACATAACTATTTTTATCTTTTTCAGAAACTTTAACAACCCAAACAATCAAATCTTTATTTTCATAAGAATTATCTTTACTATCAACATGAGCAATATAATAATCTCCATTTAATGCTCCTATTTTATCTCCTAATTGTAAATTACCTTCAGCAAAACTGCTTTCTCCAACTTTAACATTAACACTCACCTTAGGACTTGTTGAAAACTGTAAATTTCTATTTTTTCCATTATCATCTCTACAAGAAATTAAAGCAGATTTTACTAAACCTTGTTTTTTAACTTCATTTACAATGCATCTATTTTCTAAAAATCTTTCTTTAAGATTTACTTCAGTATAATCTCCGTTTACTTTTAATCTTACTCTAGTATTTGGATTTTCTAATGCTTCTAATTTAACTTTTAATCCAGCTAAGCAATAAGAAGCTCTTAAATAAATTTTATCAGAACTCTGTCCTGGTTTCAATGTAAAACTTGTAACTCTATCCTCAGAATCCTCATAAACTCCAATAACCGCACTATCTTCTAAAACTTCTTCAACTCTTAAAAATCCTTTTCCTTGCCAGAAACTAAATTCTTTATATCTAGAATCCCATTCTTCATCACTAATCTGAGGCAATCTAAAATTAAAATCACCCATTCCAAATGCATTTTGAATATTATATCTTACCCTCGCACTTAAATTTCCAGTTACATGATCTGGCATTGAAGACTCATTTATATTTTGTTTTAACACAATTACAACATAACCTACATTTTCTAAAATAGGATAATTAATCAAAGAAGTTGTGCTACTAACTGCTGCTTTAGCAGGATGAAATCCAACTCCAGAAACTTCTTTAGGATAATTTCCAGAAAAAGTCATTGAATCAATTGCTTTTATTGTAATCAAAGGATTTATCTGAGTTGCAACAACAGGACAAAATACAGGAACATTCTGCTCTTCTAATAAATCACTTGGAATAATTGTAGGACTGCATCCAAAAGGATGTATTTGCAAAACAAAATCCTGCCCTGCTCCACATGTATTTGAACCAGCAGGACTTCCATATAACTGAATTCCCTGTCCAGCAAGATAACTCGCAGAACTTCCAGAAGGATAACCTACTTGAGGATTTGAACTTGAAAAACTTCCAGCAGCACTTCCTATTCCAATTAATAAAACTCCAAGTAACAAAATCATTCCCAAACCAAATATTTTTTTTGTTATCATTTAAAACTCACCCCTAACCCTTGTGCATCAAATAAAATATAATTATCTTGCAAATCTTCTAAAGATTGTGGAGCTTTCAAACTATCTGCATTAATTGCAATTGTTCTAGAGTTTATTAAATCAGATTCCAAAATATAATGCTTTTGTGTTCCTCCTCCTGAAAGAGCATTTGAAATAATTTGTTCTGGAATAGTCAAATCAACACATTTTTCTTCAGTCATTCCAAATAATCCTCCAAGCCCAGAACGAGGAGCTTTGAAACATTGTTTTTTAACTGAAGCTGAAATCTTTATTGAAGAATTTTTATAAATATAAACACTAATATCATACTGCCCCTCAACAAGGCTTACATTCTTTTGATTAGGATATAAAACAGTTTTAGATACTTTATCTGAACTAAAACTAATTATCGCATCTCCATTATAAACTCGATTATCTAAAGTTAATTCTATATTTTGATTATAAAGTCTATCTAAAACTAAATCCACACTTCCAGTTTGAACACTAGAAGCCATAATCTTACCATCTGCAAATCCTTCTGCTTTAGCTAAAACAATTCCATTTGCACATTGGGGAAAGTAATCTTCTAAAACTCCGTTTTCAGTTCCTCCAATAGGACAAACCTCTCCAAAGCAAGAATAAGAAATATCTGCATCAACAGAGTTTAATGCACTATCATAAATATTTATCTGCATCAGAGTATTTTTATCCTTGCAAAACTCTCTAGGTACTTCTACATTAGTATCAATTTTTCCTGACTCTCTTGGTAAATTTCCTTGAATAATTACTGCCATAGGAAACTGAAATGTTTCTTTTCCTGAATTAGAACTAACCTGAATTAAAACAGGATATTTCATATTATAAACAAAATGATAAGGAACATAACAAAATCCTAAAATTCCTAATCCTGGCTGATTTCCAACAGGATTTGAAATCATTACAACCTCTTCAGTAGGAGCAACATCAAAAGAATTTGGCCAATTCTTAGAGTTAATAAATCTAACATTTTCACTTACTCCTAAATCCAGGACAAAATATTTATTAGCTTTATTTCTAAGAGTAAAATCTCCTCCTTTACTTCTTAGTGATAATGTGTTTGTTTCTATTGCACTTGCTAAATCTTCAAATACTTTGTCTGCATTCCAAATTTTAGGAGAACAAGTTAATTCAACTCCATCAACAGGAGCATATAATCTTAAAGTATCTACTGCATAATTTTCTAAAAATAAATTCTTTTGCTCATAATTATAAACTTTTATAGCAGAGTCATAGAGCTTTCCTAATTCAGAATTAACCTGAATTTTATGAGAAGACAAAATAGCTTTTTCATCTGCTTTGTAAATTTCTAAATTCATATTAAGAATTACATCTAAATTATCTGAATTTATTTGTATCTCTGCATTTGGTTCTCCCATAACAATCTCAAAACCAGAAGAATAATAAGAATCAAAAACACAATCCTTAATTTTTTTACTCACAAAATCACTTAACTGACTTTCCATTTCAGATTTTGTAGGAACTTGCTCCCTTTGAATATTATTTCCCGAAACATAATACCAGTAAGGAACAGGATTTCCAAATAAATCCAATAATGATGAAAAAGGCATATAACTTGAACCAGGAACAAATTCAGGCATCTCAATATATCCTCCCTGACTTTCTAAAACATCTACTCCAACTAAAACATCCTCTTGCAAGCAATTTAAAAAACTATTATAAACAGGCTCAAGATTAGCAGGAATACTAGTTTTAGAAACTCCGTTATTAATTACAAAATAAGCTACAACTCCTGCAAGAATTACAATAGCAATTATAACAAATACACTTACCTGTCCAAGTTTATTCATTTTATTCATTTGTCTTCACCTTTAATTTATTTTTTATCAAGTCTAAAATCTCAGAATTAATATCTTTAGTAATAATTGTCTTAAATCTCTCCCAAAGTTTCTCATCTTCTATTAAAAGCAGGTATTTTTTCATTCTCTTTTCAAAAACTACAATAAATTTTAGTATTTAAATGTTTCTTAATAAATAACTAACTTAATAACTTACTTAGTAACTAATAAGATGCAAAAGTAATCAAATAAAGAACAAAATGGTCCTGCGCAGAATCGAACTGCGATTTTTTCTACGTCAAAGAAATGTCTTAAGCCATTGGACTACAAGACCTTACTCAGAATAAGTCTTATACAAAATATAAAAACCTTTTTAAACCAACTAAAATTAAAACATTTACAATGAAATTACCAAAAACAACTAAAAGATTTTGCCCTGTTTGTAAAAAGAAAACAGAACAAAAAATAAAAATAGTTGGAACAGGTTTCACAAGAGGAAGCTTAACTAGGGGTTCTAAACAAAGAGCAAAGTTAAGAGGATTAGGCAGAGGAATAGGAAACAAAGGAAAATGGGGTTCAAAACCAGCAATTTCAAAAAATAAAAGAAAAACAAAGACAACAAAGAAAACTAACATAATGTATACTTGTTCAGTATGTAAAAAATCAAAATACAGACAAGGAAGAAGAAATAAACGTGCAGGAAAAATGGTGCAAGAATAAAATGGCAATAGCAAAATACAAAAAAAGATTTTTCGATGTTGAAATACCTTTAATAAATAAAGAAACTCAACTTCAAGCATTTGAAATAGAAGAACTTCAAGGAAGATTCATAAAATATGATTTAAGTCGCCTTCTTAGAGGAAAAAGCATGATGCTACAAACAGTAATTGATGTTAAAGAAGGTTTAGCAGTTGCTTCTCCAAAACAATTATATCTAATTCCTAATTTTCTTAAAAGAGTAGTAAGAAAAGGAAGTAATTATGTTGAAGATTCATTCTCTACTGAAACAAAAGATGCTATTGTTAGAATAAAACCATTTTTAGTAACAAGAAGAAAAGTTTCAAGAGCAGTAAGAAAAGCTTTAAGAAATAAAGCTAAAGAAGAATTAATAAGTTATCTAAAATCAAAAGACTCAGAAGAAGTTTTCACAGAAATACTAAGAAATAATCTTCAAAAACAACTAAGCTTTAAACTTAAAAAAATCTATCCTTTATCTGCCTGTGAAATTAAAGATTTTAAAATTGAAAAAGTATTAAACTCTACTGAAACTAAAAAAACTAAAGAAAAACCTGCTCACGAAACTAAAGAAGAAGCAGGAATAGAAACGTCAAAAGAATAAGTTTTATTAATTTCCTTCTTAATTTAAAATACATTTATTAATTATATAACTTATATTAACCTGACAGAGTTCTTACATATTACTAAATTAATTCTAAGAAAATGTTGTTAATGAATAAAGAATTCGTGTAGGGTTTATCTCATTTGCAATAATTGATAATATGACTTGTTGAAAAAGAGGTGATACTAATTCCAAAAAAATTAAAAAAGATAGATTTTTAAAAGTAATGTTCAATACAATATAAGCCTGCGTCTGTTTGACGCCTGCATAGCTCAGTGTTAGAGCAATAGTTTGTCAGGTGATTTATCATTTGTAAACTGCTCAGCTGCCTTGTAAGCAGTAGGTCGCCGGTTAGAATCCGGTTGCAGGCTTATTTTCTTTTAGGATTCTAACCTGCTTAAATTAAGGAATATTTAACTCGCCACTAAAATAGAATCTGGTTACAGTTTTAGAATGAAATGAGAAAAATGTTGACGAATAAAATTCAGTCTGCAGGCTTATTTTCTTTTCTAATTCTAACCTGCTTAAATTAAAGTTTTCAAAAAACTTTAATAACTCAAAAAACATATAATTATATGAATGAAAAAGAGTTGAGAAAAGGAAACATAGGAATTATATTAAATTCTTATGATGATATGTTCTCTGGATTTGATCCCAGAGGATATTCTGAAAAAGCACTCTCAGATGATTTCTTAATTGAATGTAAAAAAGCAGCAAGAGAAAAAGGAATGGATGTAGAATTAATATTATTCTTAGCTAAAGAAAAAAGAAGTTTTAATAATGAACTTATGATTAAAAAAAGATTAAAAAATCATTTTCAAAGACACTTTGTAGAAATAGAGAAAAGCATAAAATCAATAAAAAAAGAAGGGACAGTTTGGTTCTTAATTGGTGCATTAATAATGTTTTCTGCAACTTTTTTATATAGCTTAGAACAATTCTTTTTTAAATTTTTGATGATTATGTCTGAACCAGCAGGATGGTTTTTATTCTGGGAGGGATTATATAAAGTGTTCATAGAATCAAGAGAGAAAAAATCAAATTACAATTTTTATAAAAAAATGACTAGAGCAAAGATAACATTTGAAAACAGTTAATCATTCTTTTATTATCTCACATTTTCCATCAGCAATTAATATCTGCACAATCTCTCTTGGAATATTTGCAATTTGTCCTTTTTCAAAAGGCCCAATAGGTTTTCCTTCTAAATCCACAAATTCTTCTACAGAATCAATAAAAGATACTAATTCATTTTTTTGCATTTCCTCTTTTGCTCCGTTTAATAGAACATTCATTTTTTTATCTGAGCTATCAATACATTTCATTAAATCTTCAAAAAATTCTTTTTCAAAACTAAGCATATTATCAAAATCCTGTTTAGAAATACCTGTTTCTGCAGCAACTAACACCAAGCTTAAAATTTTCTTCTTTCTTCTAAGCATAAACTCCTTAAACAAAGTAACTGCATTTTCTAATTGTTTCTTAGTTTTTAATATAACATCTGAAAAAGAATCATCTTCTTTAGAAGCAATCTCTTTTTTCTCTTTTAAATAATTAGAAACCTCACTAACAAAGTTTTTTGGAATTGGCTGTAATTGTTCTGAATATCTTTCTTTTCTTGCAGAATCATATATGTCTTGGTAAGTTATCATTTTACAAACTCCTGATTCTGCTCGCAGTATCCATCGGAGGCAATAAAGAGATACTGCCTTTCAGAGTTTTGAGGAGATTTAAAAAGAACCAGAGGGTTCTTTTTAGCAGAATCATAGATATCTTGATAGGTTATCATTAAAACAACAAGTATGAATTCTTTTTAAAAATATATGATATTAGAAAAGACAATTAAAACCTCTATTTATTAAAACCCACTTTTTTAAAGAGCTCTTCTCCTAGAATTCTTCCAAGTCTTCCCTTTCTAGCTTCTTTTTCATTAAAATGCTTTTCTTCTGGAATTTCACTATTATTATAAAACAAAACAGGAACAGGATCAGCACTATGAGCTTTCATTTTACAAGGAGTAGAATGATCTCCAGTAACAACAACTTTAATTTTATTAGGAGGAGCAATTTTTCTTATATACTTGAAAAGAGTCTTATCAATGTACTCAAACATAGATTTTTTCTCTAAAGGTTTATTATCATGTCCAGGTAAATCTGTTTCTTTAATGTGAATATAAAGATAATCTAAAGAATTAATACTTTTTTTAATAGAAGCAATTGAAAAATCACAAGCCTGTTTTAAAGCATCATAAAGATTTTCATAAGCATCTAATCCTTTTAATTTAGGATAATCAAAACTAAGAACCTTCATTCCAGATAACTGACTAAATCCAATTTCTAAAGGCATATATGCAACAGCTCCCCATTTTCTATATTGAACTAAATTAGGAACTTCTATTCCAGGTCCTCTTACAAATAAATAATTTGCAGGCAAAAACCCTTTTCTCTTTCTTTCCTTATTAACCGGATGTTCATTTAAAACTTCATGAGCTTTTTCAATAAACTCATTTACAATACTTGCAGTATATTGAGAGTTGTCTTCTTCATCTAAAGCATAACAAAATCCAATTTTATTAGAAGTTTTAACTCTACCTTCAACATAAGTCAAATCATTTCCAGAGATATTATCTGAAAATCCTCCTTTTAAAATTAATACTCCTCTATGCTGAACAGTAGGCATAAAATAAAACTTACAAGGGAGTTTAACCTGATTATTTATTGTTCTTGCTAATATTTCTGCTTCTTCTGTAGTAAGATTTCTACCTGCTCTTCTATCAATAATCTCTCCTGATTTTACAGAGTCAATTGTTGCAAAATTAACTCTTAAAGCTAAATCTCCTCTCATTAATTTTAAACCCGCTCCTGCTGCTTCTAATTGCCCTCTTGTACTGGAAATTAATTTATTTCCAAAAATAGAAACTATTGCTTCATCTGACTCAGGAACAAATCCAGGTTTAACAGGATACATATAACCCATTTCTCCACGAGTAGCTAAAAAATTCATATTAGGAATTTCAGCAGCTTCTAAAGGAGTTTTATCTCCAAGTTGCTTGTTTGGCAAATCACCCATTCCATCTAATATCACAAATATACCCTTCATTTAAAATAGCCTCCGCTCAAATTTTGAATGAGTGGGAACTTTAGTTCACTCCTTAGCATGTATAACACAAGAACTCTATGTTTATAAAAATTTAGATTAAGAAACTATTATAATTAATGTAAGAAGGGAATTACTTTAACTGGTTTGGAATCTAATTCCAATTGAGAACAACTAGTATAATCATAAGAATAGTAACTATTTCCAAAAGGATTATCTTCTTTTTTATCTATTTTGTACAAAGAAATAACCTGAACATTTTCTTGTAGCTGAGACAAAGAATACTCATTTGAATATCCACCAGAATAATCTGCAAAAAGATAAAATTTTCTAATCTCTCCAACATCAATAGTTACTTTATTATCCTGACTCATCACTTCACGAGAGTATTTACCTAAAGAATTTTCTCCAGAATAATAAACATAAAGGGGGTAGTTTGTTAGATACTCTCCATTTTTAAAAGTAGCACACCAAACAATTTTAGGAAATTCATAAACCTTTTCAAAATAACCATTATTGTCTAAACTTACCTCTCCTAACTTAAAATGTAAATCATTTATTGAATCTCCAGAATAACTATAATTGATATCTTTGGTACTTAAACTGCTTATAAAACTCATTTCTTCAGAAAAATCTTGAGTGTAATACAAAACCAAAAGAGTAAATGAAATTAAAGCACAAATTACTAAAATAGAACCATAAATTAATTTTTTCATTCTAATCTTCTTTCTTAGGTAAAACTTTAGAAAGGTAATATCCTAAAACCATAAACACTACTGCAGAAAAAACTAAGATAGTTAAAATGCCTAATTTCTTTAAATCAAAAACATCAATTGCAAATCCTGCAGTGAATATGTAAAGTGCTATTGAAATCATATAAAAAACAGGATAAATCCTTTTATATATAGCAAAAAGAATGATTCCAATTATTAATCCTATCCAAAATACTCCCCATCCTAAAAAAGGATACCAATATCCCATTATAAATCTCCTCCTCTAAATACTTCAGCTAAAACAAATGATACAATAAATGAAATAATCAAAAGAGTTAACTTAATTGCATCTGGCAAACTTGCTGTGAACTACCCTACACTAAAGTGTAGGGCGTCTCCCACGAATAAATTCAAGCTAATTTAATCTAGTTTGATAAGTTTCATAATCCTTCCAATGTTTATCTT
>Ga0074195_1003465_pt1 | contig 14821 bp, 15 predicted proteins | sample EPASupsiteHSE623_FD_64525 | JGI IMG/M metagenome (GOLD analysis project Ga0074195, IMG submission 64525) | Bioremediated contaminated groundwater from EPA Superfund site, New Mexico - Sample HSE6-23 | ecosystem: Environmental > Aquatic > Deep subsurface > Groundwater > Contaminated ...
CGATAACGTCCTCCATCGGGTGGAGGGTGCAGCCTTCGGCGGTGAGCACCTTCTCGCCCGGCTTGAGCGTCTTGACCGCCATGACCCCTTCGACCATCGCGCGGAGGTTCCCCTTCTGCCGTATCGAAAGGACCGAAAAGCCGGTGAGCGGGATATCCTCGGGAACCGCCTGGGCGACCTTTTCGAAGGCCTGCGAGTCGGTGACGGCGAGCACCGGCCGGACCTTGAGCGCCGCCAGCGCCGCTGCGATCTCGAATTCGGTGATGTCTATGACGATGCCGTGGCCGTCGAGAACCTCGCGGATCGCCTTGGCCTGCGGCATGATCATCCGCCCTTTCGGCGCGCCGCGGTCTATCGGGGTGATGAGGAGCACCGCGTCGCCCGGCTCGAACAGATCGCGCAGAAGCGGCGGTTCCCACTCCTTGGGGGCGGTGGCGATGATCGCCTTTTTCAGTTCCTCTATCCCCTCTTTTTTCAGCGCCGACACCTTCGTCACCGGCCGGTCGCCGATCCATGTCACCAGTTCGGGCGTCGGTGCGGTATCGGCTTTATTGAGGACCATCACGAAGTCGATGCGGTATTTATCGAAACTCGCGATCAGTTGTTCCTCAAAGGCGAAGGTCCGGGCGTCGGCCGGGACCACCAGCAGCGCGAGATCGGTCTTGGCGAGTATCCGTTCGGTCCGCTTCACCCGCTCTTCGCCCAGAGAGCCGTCGGTGTCGTCGATACCGGCGGTGTCGATGAACATCACCGGGCCGACCGGCAGCAGTTCCATCCCCTTGAAGACCGGGTCGGTGGTCGTCCCCGGCACGGCCGAAACGATGGCGATCTCCTGTTTGGTGATGGCGTTGATGAGCGACGATTTGCCCGAATTGCGCCGCCCGAAGATACCGATGTGGAGACTGTCGCCGCGTTGTGCTTTCATTATCCGCTCCCTCTAGTGTTTCTTCGCGTTGATGAAATGCGGCGAATCGCCCCATTCGCCGTAGCCGACCGTCTCGCCGATGCTCGTGATGCGCCGCTCCAGACCCCCGGCGCACATCGTCGCGTTCTCGTCCATGCAGGGTTTATCGTCGTAGAGCTGATAGCCGGTGCGGTACTGCGTATCGGTAAGGTTCGGCATGATGATATTGGCGCCGGCGAGCAGTCCCATCTCGCGGCCGACATGGTCTATCGCCTGCAGGGCGGTGGTCGAGGCGATATTGACATCCTTCAGGTGGATACGGACCACCGCGATCATCCGCAGGGCGCGGCGTAGCTGCAGTTCCTTGTGTTCCTGCCAGCCGGGCATCGAACCGGCGAGCGGCGTTTCGTGGTGCGGGATGAAGGGGCCCATCCCGATCATCGCCACATCCATCTTCTTGAAAAAGGCGATATCGTCGGCAAGGTCGGCGGTGGTCTGCCCCGGAAGTCCGATCATCACGCCGGTCCCCACCTGATAGCCGAGTTTGTAGAGCGTCCGGAGCGCCTCCAGCCGCGCCTCGAAATCGTGATCGTCGGGGTGGAGCGTCTTATACAGCGCCGCGTTACTGGTCTCTATCCGCAACAGGTAGCGGTGCGCGCCGGCGGCATACCAGCGGCGGTAGGTCGCCTCGGACTGTTCGCCGAGCGACAGCGTGATGCCGAGTTCATTATTGGACACCTCTTTGATGCGGGTGATCAGCCGTTCGATGAATGAGACGAACTCCTCGTCCTGCCGCTCGCCGCTCTGGATGACGACCGATCCGTAGCGCGCCGCGTGGGCGAAACGGACCGCTTCGACCACCTCCTCCTCGCTCATCGTGTAGCGGGTGACGGCGGTGTTGCCGCGCCGGATGCCGCAGTAGAAACAGTTCTTGATGCAGAGGTTCGACAGTTCGATGAGGCCGCGGAAAAAGACCTTCGTCCCCACCTCGCGCTGCTTGATCGCGTAGGCCCGCTTGAAGAGCGCCGACTCCTCGTCGGGGTCGCTGATGTCGAGGAGCGTGATAATGTCGTCGCGGCTCAGTTCGTCTTTCTGCAGTATCCGTTCGAGATCAGATCGCATGGAGCCCTCCGCCACCGTGGTTGGGTATCAGTATAGAGCGAAAAAACAAAGTATCAAGGGGCGTTGCACGAAAATAACCTAATATTTGGACTTCAAAGGTTGATTTCTACTTTTTTGTGGTTAGTATAGCCTAACAGAGCACCTGATCATTCTTACGGAGGCACCCATGGATACCGGTTTTATCGACCACGGCAGGATATACGACTACCTCAAGAACACCACGCCGCCCGACGCGAAGGAACTGGACGAGATACTGCTCCACGCCCGCGAGCTCAAGGGTATCAGCCACGCCGAAGCGGAGCGCCTGCTGATGGTCGAGGATGACGCCCAGCTTGAGAAGATCGCCGACACCGCGCGCATCATTAAAGAAGAGATCTACGGCAAACGGCTGGTCCTCTTCGCGCCGCTCTATGTGTCGAACATGTGCAACAACGACTGCCTCTACTGCGCCTTCAAGAAGTCGAATAAGTCGATCCCGCGCCGGACGCTGACCTTTGACGAACTGCGCCGCGAGGTCCAGACGCTCGTCCAGCAGGGGCACAAACGGGTGCTCCTCGTATCGGGTGAAGGGCTCGGCATGCAGGCGCTCGACTACACCGTCAAAGCGATGGAGACCATCTACAGCGTCAAGATGGGCAAGGGCGAGATACGCCGCATCAATGTCAACATCGCGGCGCTGCCGGTCGAATCGTACCGGACGCTCAAGGCGGCGCGCATCGGCACCTACCAGCTCTTTCAGGAGACCTACCACGGCGATACCTATAAAACGATGCATCCGTCGGGACCGAAATCCGACTACCTCTACCACCTCACCGCGATGGACCGCGCGATGGAAGGGGGCATCGACGATGTCGGCGTGGGCGTCCTGTTCGGACTTGCCGACTACCGCTTCGAGATCATGGCGATGCTCCAGCATATCCGCCACCTCGAAGAACGGTTCGGCACCGGCGTCCACACCATCTCCATTCCGCGACTCGAACCGGCTACCGGCTCCGATGTGTCGGTCCATCCGCCCCACCCGGTCGACGACCGCGAGTTCCGCAAGATAATCTCCATCCTCCGCATCACCGTCCCCTACACCGGGATGATACTCTCCACCCGCGAGGACGCCAAGATGCGCCACGAGGCGCTGTCGCTCGGCATATCCCAGATCTCGGCCGGTTCGCGCACCAACCCCGGCGGCTACTCCGAGTCCGATTCGGCCGAGCAGTTCTCGCTGGGCGATCACCGGTCGCTTGAAGAGGTGATCCGCGACATCGCGACGATGGGCTATATCCCGTCGTTCTGCACCGGCTGTTACCGGCTGGGGCGCACCGGGAAGGATTTCATGGATCTCGCCAAGCCGGGGCTCATCAAGCACTACTGTCTCCCCAACGCCATCACGAGTTTCAAGGAATATCTGGTTAACTACGCCACGCCCGAAACGCAAAAGGTCGGCGACGCGCTCATCGAGAAGATGCTGCTGGATGTCCCGGAGGCGGCACTGCGCGCGAAGACCGAGGAATCGCTTAAGAAGATAACGGCCGGCGCGGTCGATGTGTATGTGTAGGTAAACACCCTCCCAACACCCTCATTTTTCCGTAGGGGCGAATCTTGTATTCGCCCGTATTGATGCCGGTCTTTGTATCAGGGCGATCACGAGGATCGCCCCTACAGGTTGTGTGAGGGTGTTCTGAAACCCTCATCTGCCGCTGTCGCGTCACCTTCTCCCTCCACAGGTAGAAGGATTATCGAAAATAAAAGAATCTTTTTTGCCCGATCTTGTATCTTATGGGGTGATAGGTGTTTTTTCATTCGAGGGTGAAGGGGCTGGCGGAAAAGTTCTAAGTTGACTTGATTTCTTGATTTCGGACTCGGGTGGGCGTAGTATGCGGGTGATATCTGGAGGCCAGATTGGTGGTTATCGAGAAATCATTTAAACTACCATTAACTATTTAGGAAAAAACATGAAGACTGTAAATGCCTACTCGTACATTATAATTGGTTTGGCAATCCGTTTATTTCGCAATCTCGATGGAGATGTCTCAAAATCGTTCGTATTGGATCATCTCGAACAGTTAGAAATTTCTCTGAAGTCAGCAGGACTCAATGTCTCATTGCACTCTCTTTCTTTGTTGGACAAAACCAAAGCGAAGATCGTGGCCATCGAAGAAAATAAATCGATAGGCAAAGATTTAGCTAATGACTTTCGAGATATTTTTCGATCTATAGAAAATACAACCTTCTCAGAAAGCAGCTTACAAAAGATTTATGTGACCGCACAACTGCGATTCAATACCACATGCCTCGATGAAAAACCGGAACTACTATTTGCAGACGGTGTTTACAAAGCCCTTTCAGCGTTAGCGCGCGCTGATGTTCGGGATGCGTGTCATTGTTTGCTTTTTGGGCAAGCTACTGCATGTGCATTTCACATTCTGAGGGCAACTGAAGATACTTTGCGCCAGTACTATTATGCGAAGAAGAAAGCAAAGCGCCTTAAGAATCCGATGTGGGGTCCTATGGTCTCTGAACTTCGAACGCTACAAAGAAAGAATATTCCAGAGGGCTTCCTAAATTCTCTCGACCATATCCGTCAAACATATAGAAACCCCACGCAACATCCGGAAGCAAGGTACGATTTGCAAAGTGCACAAGATGTGTTTGGTTTGTGCATTGATGTGATAAACCAGATGCACAGAACTGTTGACAAAGAGCAGCACCCCCCCAAACCCATTAAATAATAGCAGGACTACTGGCCTTTGGTGAGAAATAAGCAGTGATGCGCCGGGTCGGACAATCGCTCTTTTTCCTTGACTTCACTGTGCCGTTCGATATCGCTTATCCTTGCTTTATGACCACAGGAGGAACCCCATGGAAAAGAACAGCCCGCAATGCGTCCGGTGCACCGCTCAAAGATGCGGCTCCAAGGAAACGGATAAGAAAGTACCCGCTTACTGCCCCACCGAGAAGTACCCCGGCCTGATCGAAGAGACGAAAGAGAAATACAAACTGCCCGAGAACCAGTCCATCATCAAAGGCTGGTTCGGGCTGATGAGCAAGATACTCGATCCCGAGAAACGGAAAGAGAAATACTCGTGGTCGCGGGTGGACGAGGTCATGGAGTATGCGCGGCTCCGGGGGATGAAACGGCTGGGCATCGCCACCTGCTATGCGATGACGCCCGAATCGAAACTGCTATCCGACATCCTCGAACACAACGGATTCGAGGTCGTCTCGGTCTCCTGTCTGTGCGGCGAAATAAACCCCCAAGAACTCGGCATGCCCGGGAAGATATTCTGCAATCCCATCATGCAGGCGGAGGTCCTCGACAAGGAAAGGACCGAACTGAATATCATGATGGGGCTCTGCGTCGGACACGACATACTCTTCCTGAAACACAGCAAGGCCGAAACGACGCCGCTGGTGGTAAAAGACCGCGCCACCGGCCACAACCCCGCTGCGGCGCTCTATCAGAGTCAGGGATTTTTCAAGGACCGCTTCTTCAAGCAATAGATCCCGCCGGGGTCACATCTAATTTTTGGCGGCTTTCTTCTTCTCCAACTTGCGGTACTGGCCTTTGGTGAGGAAGACGCGATGATGCGCCGGGTCGGGCAATTCCTGAGACAACTGGTCCCGCTGACCGAGATCCCACCCGATGATCACCCCCTTTCTCAAGTCCAGATCGATATAATACCGCGTGTTCGCATCCTCTACCTTCTTCGTCACCATCGCAACCTCCAAATTTCATGATGCACCGGCAGACAGAATTCAATCGCGGTCATCTCACACAACGCACTAGGGCGTCGTTGTACTTCTGAAAATGGTTGACAATGCCGAGTTTGAAGTAGACATACCATGCGCTGGAGGTAAAGTAGCTATGGGACGAGGACGACCATAATGTGATCTCACCATCACCCAGCGCGGAATACGAATCGGCAGTGCCGTCACAACGACAAGCTTCCTCTTCCCAACAATCTGAACTTGAATCCAAACAATCGGGATCGGAGACCCCGCATGCGCCCCCATAGGTACTGCTGGGGCAGTTGATGATGATCTTCCGCAATTCAGTGATCGTCGGGAGTCGGGATCCTATTGACTCACAATAGTCGATGGCATCCTGCCAATTTATCTTGTTTTCTGACAGCGGAGACCATTCGAGACCGGCGTAGGTCTTATCGGTGACCCATACGGGGGTTGTGTCCGCGTCGGGTTGGGTGTTGTCATCGACCGGATCGTTATCCACCGGATCGTTGCCGTCATCTCCTCCGCACGCCACCAGCGCGAACAGCGCCGCAAGGATCATAAGGTATTTGGTCATGGGACCCCTCTCAAGGTTGAACGGGGCGATTATATCAAACTGAAAAGAGGAGGCAAATTTATCCGGTTCCCGTTCCCGCACTATTTCTCTTCGGTCAATCGCGCCTGCTCTTCGTTCAGAATACGCCGAAGTTCCGTCTCGCTCGGCAGATTGACCATATATTTCGACACGAACACCGGTTGCGATAACCCGCCGGTCGCATATCTCACCAGATTCTCGTTCTTCCCCGCGCACAGAATGATCCCCACCGGCAGTTCGTCGCCCGCCTGCATCTCATTCTCTTTGTAGTAATTCAGATAGACATTCATCTGCCCGGCGTCGGCATGGTCGAATTCCCCGATCTTCAAGTCGATAAGCACATGACACTTGAGAATGCGATGGTAGAACACGAGGTCTATCCGGTAATGCCGGTTGTCGAAGGTTATCCGTTTCTGCCGCGCCTCGAAACAAAAGCCCCGCCCCATCTCAATAAGAAACGCCTGTAGATGGTCGATAATTGCCGCCTCAAGATCGGTCTCGCTGTATTCGGGCTTTTCTTCCAGCCCCAAGAATTCGAGCATATACGGATTGCGGAACACTTCCCGCAGCGTCAACCCCTCGCCGGTCGCATGTTTTTCTACCACCGCTTTCTTGTCGGCGCTCAAACCGGTCCGCTCAAAGAGCATGCTGTTCATCGCTCGTTGGAGGTCGCGCACCGACCAGTTGTTCTTTATCGCCTCCGTTTCGTAGAAGAAGCGTTTCAGCGGTGTGTCCGCTTTCAGCAATTCAACGATATGGGTAAAACTGAGCCTGTTCAGCAAGAGGTTCGGATCGGTGGTCAGCGCCTTAGTTGTGACGGCAACCTGCTTGTTTTCCTCACATTCTTCGCCAATCTCCAATTTTTCAGTCAGTGACTGGAAAATGTTGTTTTGCTGTAATCCGACCATAAAAGATTTTCCAGTCGGTGACTGGAGAATGTGCGGATACTCAAGATAAAACTGTTTGAAAAGGTATAAACTGCTTTCCGAAAGACCTTTGATGTGTTGCCCTCTTTTTGCGATCTCCGCCATTACCCGTTTACCGTATCCGGCACGATCGGCGCCGTTCAGTTCATATTCCGTTATATACAAGCCGAAAAGCCAGTTCCGGATGGTCAGCGCCGTATTGACCTGCTTCTGCGCCTGCTTCTGAAAATATTGGTGAGTCTCGGTTATCGCCGATACCAGAAAATCAATGTTCACGGGTTGCGCCATAATACACATTCCTCCTATCGCACCGCGATAATAGCCGCGCCCGAATTTTGAAGCAAGAAATTTTGCAGCATTGACCGTCAGCCGTTGCGCAACAAGACTCCTCTGCTGAGACATAACTTCGGGCCGTCGTGGACCGTGAAACCGACCTCCCGCGCCACATCCAGCATCGCGGCGAACGCCTTTCCGCTCACATGGAACGGCGGCTCTATCACCAGCAGCGCGCCCCCCGGCTTGAGAAGGCCGTGGATCTCCGCGAGGAACGCCTTCTTGTCGGGCACCTCGTGCACCATGTAAAAAGCGAGCGCGAAGTCGACCTTTTCGGGAAGACCGATACGGGTCTCGGCGCACTTATGAAGGACGATCCTTTGTTCCAGTTCGGTCCCGGCGATCTTGTGCCGGACGATGTCGAGCATCTCATCCTGCAGATCGGCGGCGAAGAGCTTTCCCGCCGCGCCGACCATCGCCGCCATGTCGAGCGTGAAAAAGCCGGGGCCGCAGCCGATATCGAGCGCCGTCATCCCCTCTTTCAGATAGGGGGAAAGTATCGTGCGCGGGTTCTGCACCAGCCGCCGCAGGCGATTGTCGAGACCGCCGGCGAGCCATACGGGACATACATGCTTCATGGTACCTCCTTCCGGTGAGCCGTTGCATCATAAACCAATCGCGGCCCGCTGGCAAGATTCATGAAAAGAACGGCGGATCATCGCCGCGCGACCGCCGGCCCCGATTTCTCTTGACTTCACCCGGCGCGACCGCCATTGTAGGCTCAGTGAACTGTTTTTAAGAAGGAGTGACCGCATGAAAGCGATCGTCTACACTGAATACGGACCGCCCGAGGTCCTGCAACTGAAAGAGGTGCCGACCCCCGAACCGAAACCCAACGAGGTCCGCGTCCGCATCCGCGCCGCATCGGTCAACTTCGGCGATCTTTTGGCCCGCAAGATCAGACAGGTCACCCCGGCGCAGTTCCACATGCCCGCCCTTTTCCTGATGCTCGCCAAACTCTATTTCGGCCTCTTGCGCCCGCGCCGCCCTATCCTCGGCAGTGAATTCGCGGGTGATATCGATAAAGTCGGCAGCGCCGTCACGCGGTTCAAGCCCGGCACGCCGGTCTTCGGCTTTCTCGGCCCCCAGATGGGCGCCTACGCCGAATATGTCTGCCTGCCCGAGACGGCGATACTGACCGAAAAGCCGTCCAACCTCTCCTACGAACAGGCGGCGGTGGTCCCCTACGGCGCGATGATGGCGTGGAAGATGATCGGACGGCTCGACCTCCGGCCGGGGCAAAAGGTACTCGTGAACGGCGCGAGCGCCGGGATCGGCTCGCTCGCGGTCCAGATCGCGAAGCACTGCGGGGCCACAGTCACGGGAGTGTGCGGCACCCAGCGGATGGCATTCGTGCGGTCGCTCGGCGCCGACGAGGTGATCGACTACACCGCCGAGGACTTCACGACGCGCAACGAACAGTGGGATGTGATATTCGACATACTCGGCAAAGGATCGTTCGATACGGCGCGCCGCGTGCTCACCCCCGACGGCCGCTATGTCTATGTGAGTTTCAAGGCGAAACAGCTCATGCAGATGCTCTGGACACGGCTCGCGGGCGGCCCGAAGGTCCTGTGCGCCAGCGAAACGGAACAGGTGACCGACCTCATCACGCTCAAGGGGCTCTTCGAGTCGGGCGTGCTCACCACCCTCATCGACCGGACCTTCCCGCTGGAACAGGCGGCCGAGGCGCATCGCTATGTGGAGAGCGGCAGTAAGGCGGCGCAGGTCGCGATAACCGTCGGGGCCGATACGCATTAGAAGAGCACCGCGTAGCCGCACCCCCTACCGTTCGGCTTTTCCGTTTAAAATAATTTTGCCTATTGCGACAACTTTATTAGATTTGAGCCGGAAACGGGGGTTGACTGGAGGAGGCACCATGAAAAACATAGCCGTTGTTCTGCAAGAGCAGGTTGAGAAGAAGATATTCCTTATCCGCGGTCAAAAGGTTATGCTCAGTAACCATTTGGCGGAACTCTACGAGGTGGAACCACGAGTGTTGGTCCAAGCCGTTAAACGCAATATCGTCCGTTTTCCCGATGACTTCATGTTTCAGTTGACCGCTGAGGAGTTCGCCGACTTGAAATCACAAATTGTGACTTCAAGTTGGGGCGGTCTACGCCGCGCCGCGCCATACGCTTTTACGGAGCACGGAGTATCCATGCTTTCGAGCGTTCTCAACAGCCCACGCGCCGTTCAGGTCAACATCCAGATCATGCGGACTTTTGCGAAACTTCGGGAGATGATGGCCGCTAATCGTGACCTCGCATGGAGGCTGGATCAACTGGAAGACAAGTATGATCGGCAATTCAGCGCGGTCTTCGATGCGATACGTGGCCTGATGTCCTTGCCGGGCAAATCGAAACGGAAGATCGGCTTCAACAAGGGACAGTAACTCACGGCACCGGAACGCTTACCTCGATAAATGGTCAATGATAATGAAATGTCTTATGTCGAGGACTGACCCCTCATGCTCCTTATCATTGGCGTCTCCTTCTAAACCGTATTCTCCGTTCCCATCTCCCAGAAGGTATGGGTCTGCACCTGTTTGAAGCCCATTTTCTCGTTGATGGCGAGCATCGCGTCGTTCACCTCGGCGTTCGAGGTGCGGATGGCGCGCACCCGCGGCCAGTGCTCGATAAGATGGAGCGCATTCTGCGCCTTGACCAGTTTGCCGAAACCGTTGCCCCGGTACTTGGGAACGGTCATGGTATTGTTCTGAAAAGCCTGCATCGGCTGGGAACGATTGAGGGCCATATCCGATATCGCGGCGAATTCGCCGCTGGCGGTATCGCGGACCCACGCGATGAGAATATCGTTCCCGCCGTTGACGACAAACCGCCGGATGATCGCCCGCATCGCACCGGGATTCATGGCGACCGCCATGGTCTCCAGCTCGCCGTGCGGCGCATCGTTGATGCTGTTGTAGGCAACGACATACTGCTCGATGTGCTCTTCCGGTATCCGGTTGTGCCAGACGCCCGATTCGAACCCGGCCTTAGTTCCCGCGGCGATCCACCGCCGCATCAGCGCGACATCGATATCTTTGGTGAACAGCCGGTTCCCCTTCTGCACGATCCCTTTTTTCACGCCGTTCCGGAGGAGGAAGAGTTCGCCGGAGGGAACAGTGTCCGCCGTGAAGAGGAATAGTTTGGCAAGACCCAGCGCCTGCGCCTCGCTGCACAGTCTGTTGAGTAGCCGTCTTCCGATGCCGCGCCGCCGGAATTCGGGCAACACCGCGATATCGGTGAAAACGATCTCGAACCCGTCATACCGGGCAAAAGAACCGCCTCCCGCCACCACGCCGTTATCGTAGGCAAGAAAGGTCCGTTCCACGCAATTCCCCGAGGTCATACCGGACTTCGCGGTCCTGAGGAAGGGTTCCCGCTCGACCGGTTCCCCATTCATATCTTCATAGTAGCGTCCCATGACGCGATGGTAATCGTGCCATTCTTCCGTGGTCGCGGTTTCGGCAAAAAGTCTTTTAAATTCTATCATGGGCCCCTCCAGAATTACTTCCGCTTCGGTCTTTCCAGCACGATAATACGCCCGCCCGAATGCCGAATCAAGGAAATCTTATGTGACTAGCGCTGGATCTGAAAAAAAGGGCGCCCCTCGCGGAGCGCCCCCACAGAATGGAAGTGTCGGTACGGTCGATGCCAGTGTTACTTCTTGCCGAGTACCGACGTGATGGTCTCGGCCAGTTTCTCCGGCGCGACCGGTTTGTCGAGGATCTTGGCGATGCGGGCCCACGTGAACCCCGCCTCACCGAGCCAGCCCGGGTTCTTGCCGTCGCTGGTCAGCAGGATGATGGGGATCTTGGGCATGGTCGGGTCGGTCGCCATCTTGCCCGCGAACTCGAGTCCGGCGCGCGGGTTTTCCATCATGACATCGAGGACGATGATGTCGGGATGGAATTTGTTGATCTTCTCTGACGCCTCTTTGGCGCTCGCCGCGTCTTCCACGATGAAGCCCTTGGCGGTAAGGGTCAGCTTGTTCTGCGCGATGATGTCCTGATCATCGTCTACTAAAAACACTCTTTTTGTCATGACAATCTCCCTCGTCTTAGGTTATTATGCCGGGAAGGATAATGGTAAAGACCGATCCTTCGCCGAACTGGGACGCCACACTTACCTCTCCGTCATACAGGGCGACGATCTTCTTCACGATCGACAGTCCCAGACCGTTGCCCAGAATATTCTTCGTGTTCTCGTTCCTGATGCGGGTGAATTCCTTGAACAGCTTCTCGGTCTCTTCGGCGGTCATGCCGATGCCGGTATCTTTGCACTGCAGTTTGAGCGTGTGCCCGATCTTCTGGCCCACAAGGCTGATCGAGCCGCCCTCTTTATTGTATTTGATCGCGTTGGTCAGGAGATTGTTGAAGATGATCTCCAGTTCGACCCGGTCGACCTTCACGGCGATATCGGGCAGATCGTGGGAGATCGTGATGCCGCGCTTGGCCGCCTGCGCCCGAACCCCGTCGATCATGTCGGCACTGATATCGGCGAGCTGGTGGGTGGCGATGGTGCGCACCTTTATCCCCGATTCGATCCGGGTGAGATCGAGCATGTCGATGATCAGCCGCCGCATACCGTCCAGCCGCAGGAGCGACCGCTCGACACTGGGCTGGTAGGCCGCGAGTTCCTCGCCGAGCGTCCGGTTGCGCATCATGTCGAGGTACCCGATCACCGCCGCGAGAGGGCTTTTGAGTTAATGCGACAGCACGCTGATGAATTGGAACCGGGGCTTTTTCCGTTCCTCGGCGAGTTTGGTCGCGATCCGCTGGAGTATCAGGAACCGGGCCACCTTCGAAACGCTCATCCGCAGCTCATCGGGGGTGAAGGGCTTGGCGAGTATCTCGCTCGCGCCGTTGCGGGTGGCGCTGACCGCCGTATCCAGCGAGGTGTTCCCGGTGATCATGACCGTCTGGATGTCAAGCTCCTTTTCGGCGATGGCGGCGAGCAGTTCGGTCCCCTGCATGCCGGGAAGCCGCTGGTCGAGCAGCAGCAGGTCGACCGGCTCCGCTTCGATGGTGCTCTTCGCCTCCTCGGCCGTCCCCGCGAACAGTACTTTCAGCGCGTACTCTTCGGCGATCCACGGCATCCGGACCGGCAGACCGTCCAGTACCAGCGAGCAGCTTTCCCGCATCCGCGGATCGTCGTCGACGATGAGGAGCTTGAGCGTGTTCATGATCATTCCCCCAACAGCCGTTTGACTTCCCGGAGCATCTGGTCGGGCCGTATCCCCTTGTCCATGATCAGATCGGCGCCCGTCCAGTTGCCGCCGTACTGCGAATCGGCCGAGAAGCGGTACCCGGTCTCGCCGGTGACCCCCGTGGCGATGATGACCCGCGCGTCGGGGTAGCGGCTCTTGAGTTTGTGCCCGACGATGAAGCCGCTGTCGTAGTGGTCCATCATCAGGTCGAGTATCGCCACATCGGGCTTGAAGGTCTCAAGGCACGTGAAGGCCCCCGCTTCGCTGTGGGCGGCCGCGACGGTGTAGCCGTGCGCCTCCAGAAGCATCCTGACCGGTTCGAGGAAGTCGGGGTCGTCGTCGACCAGCAGTACCTTTTTCTTCAGATCTTCCATACTATTCTCCTTTATAACAACTCGGTCCGTTCCTGATAGGTCGTGTGGAGCAGTTCGTGGCTTTTGTGACCGCCCGGACGGCCGAGGAAGGTCTCGTACAGTTCCGTTATCGCGCTGTTCTTATGGCTGACGCGCAGGGTGGCCGCCGCATCTATCGTGTAGAGCGCCGCCATCCGTTGCCGGATATTCCCTTTGTCGACGCCGCGCGGCTGGCCGCCGCCGTTGATACAGCCGCCGGGGCAGGACATGATCTCGATGAAGTGGTAGGGACTCTTCCCGGCGACGATCTCATCGAGCACCTTCCGCGCGTTCCCCAGACCGCTCACCACCGCCGCCCGTACCGTGAGACCGTTCAGGTCGAGCGCTATCTCACGCAGTCCCTCGGCGTTGCGCAGTTCGCTGATGACCAGATGCTCCAGTTCGCGCCCGGTGATCAGGAAATGGGCCGTCCGGATGGCCGCCTCCATCACCCCGCCGCTCGCGCCGAAGAGTTTCCCGGCGCTCGACCGCTCACCGAACGGCAGATCGCACGCCGCCGGAGCGATACGGGCGATATCGACCGAATACATCCGGATGAGTTTCGCCAGTTCGCGGGTCGTGAGGACCGCGTCGATATCGGCCGACCCTTTCGCCAGCATCTCTTCGCGCTCCCCTTCGAATTTCTTGGCGGTGCAGGGCATGACGCTGACCGAGAAGACCGACTTCTTGTCGAATCCCATCTTTTCGGCCCAGTGGTGCCGGATGACCGCGCCGAGCATCTGCTGGGGGCTCTTGCAGGAGGAGATATTGGGCAGCAGCGGGTGGTAGAAGGTCTCGGCGAACTTTATCCACGCCGGACTGCACGAGGTGATCATCGGCAGGACGCCCCCGTGGGTGATCCGTTCCACCAGTTCGGTCGCCTCTTCCATGATGGTGAGATCGGCCGAGAAGGAGGTATCGAAAACATACTTGAAACCGATCTGTTTGAGCGCCGCGGTCATCGAACCCATGATGTCGGTCCCGGCGGGAAGCCCGAACTCCTCGGCGAGCGATACGCTCACCGCCGGGGCATGCTGGATGACGACCGTTTTTTTCGGGTCCTGCAGGGCGTTTATCACTTCGCGGATGCTGGAGCGTTCGGTGAGCGCGCCGGTGGGACAGGCAAGGACGCACTGCCCGCAGGAGACGCAGGTCGACAGGTTGAGGCTCTGGTCGAAGGCGGTCGATATCCGGCTTTTCGATCCTCTGCCGCTGAAATCGAGCGCCGAGACCCCCTGTATCTCTTCACAGGTCCGCACGCATTTGCCGCACAGGATGCACTTCTCCGGATCGCGCATGATGGCGGGGCTGGAGCTGTCGACGAACTGCCGTATCCGGTCGCCGGTGATGCGGCGCTGGCGCACGCCGAGCTCTTCGGCCAGTTTCTGCAGATCACAGTTGAGGTTGCGGTCGCAGTAGAGGCAGTCGTCGGGATGGTTGGCCAGCAGCAGCTCGACTATGGTCTTGCGGGCCCGGAGCGCCTTCACGCTGTGGGTCGCCACCGACATCCCCGGCGCCGCGGGGAAACTGCACGACGGGAGCAGCTGTCCGGTCGCCGTATCCTCCACCACGCAGATCCCGCCCGCACCCCCCGGCCGCCGGCCCCCCCTCT
>Ga0074195_1003467_pt1 | contig 14812 bp, 9 predicted proteins | sample EPASupsiteHSE623_FD_64525 | JGI IMG/M metagenome (GOLD analysis project Ga0074195, IMG submission 64525) | Bioremediated contaminated groundwater from EPA Superfund site, New Mexico - Sample HSE6-23 | ecosystem: Environmental > Aquatic > Deep subsurface > Groundwater > Contaminated ...
CGTCTTTCCATCTGCTGTCGTTTCCTTCACAAAGCGGTAATTAAACCCCTCTTCATAAATGGTAAACAGTTTGGAAGGATTCATCATTTCCGACGATTCATCTTCCATAGATGTGATACTTACCTCATTGGCATCTTTCATGTAGGACCAAACGTTCTTTCCGTCACAATAAACTTCAAGTCCTAACTGCGGAAGTTTAAGCTGGTACTTTTCGCCTTTCATGATAATTTCACCCTTATTCTCTTCGTGAATTCCTTCTTCTTTATTATCCATGATATAATCAAAAGCGGCCCGGATGGATTGAAAAGATTGGGTTGTTTTTGTCACATTTTCCAGTATTGATTTCGCTTTCTGATCTTGTTGCGCAAAAACAAAAACCCCGGCAATGATAAAAAAGGAGGTCAATAACAATTTCTTCATTTTATATTTTTTATAATTAATAGATCTTCTTTTCTGTTATCTAAAATCTGATTTCAATTATTCTTCAATAACTGTTCCAAACTGTATTCATCCTGGATCATCACCTGGCGGGCTTTACTCCCTTCACTGGGTCCAACGATCCCTGCAGCTTCAAGCTGGTCCATGATCCTTCCGGCACGGTTATACCCGATCGAAAATTTGCGCTGGATCATCGAGGTTGATCCCATCTGATTCATTACAACAATTCTTGCAGCTTCATCGAACAACTCATCCCGGGTACCGGGGTCAGCATCAGGAAGACCGTGGCCGTCTGAGTCGCCTGCGTATTCAGGTAACATAAATGCAGAAGGATATCCCTGTTGTCGTGAAATGAATTCACAGATCCGTTCTATTTCCGGTGTGTCAACAAAAGCGCATTGTAAGCGTGTCATCGTACTTCCCATTGAAATGAGCATATCCCCCTTCCCGATCAGCTGATTTGCCCCAGGAGTATCGAGAATAGTCCTTGAATCGATCATGGAAGCCACTTTAAATGCGATACGGGTTGGAAAGTTTGCTTTAATAACACCGGTAATAATATTGATAGAAGGCCTTTGTGTGGCAATAATCATGTGAATTCCCACTGCACGGGCTAACTGGGCAATACGGGCAATAGGCAACTCGATTTCTTTTCCGGCGGTCATGATCAGATCGGCAAATTCATCAATGATCACGACAATATACGGCAGATAATGATGTCCCTTTTCCGGGTTCAGACGCCGCGATGTAAATTTAGCGTTGTATTCCTTAATATTCCGCGCATGGGCTTTTTTCAGCAAATCGTACCGGTTGTCCATCTCCACGTTGAGGGAGTTCAGCGTATATTTCACTTTCTGAATATCGGTAATGATCGGTTCTTCGTCTTCCGGAAGTTTGGCCAAAAAATGCTTTTCAATCGTTGAGTACAGGCTTAACTCAACCTTTTTAGGATCGATCATCACCAATTTTAACTGAGCCGGATGTTGTTTGTAAAGCAACGATGTAATAATCGCATTCAGCCCAACCGATTTTCCCTGTCCTGTCGCGCCCGCAACCAAAATATGCGGCATTTTGGTCAGGTCGATCAGAAAAGTTTCATTTGAAATGGTCTTTCCCAGAACAACCGGCAGGTCAGCCGTGCTTTCCTGGAATTTCTTCGAAGCAATGATCGAGCGCATCGAAACAACTTCAGGTTGCTGGTTAGGCACTTCAATACCAATGGTACCCCGCCCGGGGATTGGCGCGATGATTCGAATACCCAACGCGGAAAGGCTTAACGCAATATCATCTTCCAGATTTTTAATTTTGGCGATCCGGATCCCCGGCGCAGGAACGATCTCATAAAGCGTGATTGTCGGACCAATGGTTGCCCTGATCTTGGTAATTTCAATCTTATAATGACGAAGCGTTTCAACAATTTTATTTTTATTTGAAATCAATTCTTCATTACTTACTTCCGCGTTACCGGAAGGATGATCATCGAGCAGGTCGATTGGCGGAAATTTGTAGTTCGACAAATCAAGTGTAGGATCGTAAGCTTCCATATTTTCGCCGGAAACAAAATCTTCATCCAGTTCCTCTTCAATCTTCTCGACTGTCATTTCAGGGCCACTATGATGTTCCGCCTTACTGCCCGCCAACTGGTCCTGAACATGCTTTCGGGCCTCGGAAACGTCAATCCGCCCCTCAATTTCCAGATCATCCAGATCCGGATCGAAGACAGTTTCAACCAGATCATGTTCGTTAATTTTCTTGGAAATAGCCTCTTTAGGCTGGATCAGATTGCCGGTCTTATCGTCTTCTGATTCAACTTCGGTCAGCTCTGTTTTCTCCTTTGTTTTGCGCGCAAAAATCCTTTTTAGCCAGGGAATGAAGCTGTCAATACGGACCAGCAGGATCAGAAAAAGGCTGCACGCCAGAATAAAAAAGGTGCCGATACTCCCGAACATGGAGCTCAGCCAGTTCGACATAAAAAGACCGTTCTCGCCTCCCAGGAATAAATAATGGTCGTTATTGATTAAGGATAAGACGAGTCCCATGCTGACCGAGATCAGGAAAAGGAGAATGAGTGAAAATAAAATGGCCCGGCTAAATCGGACCAAAGGTCTCCCCCACAATTGAAATGCAGTAATAACAAGCATATAAACAAACAGGAAGGAAGCTACGCCAAACCCCCTGTTCATAAAGAATTCGCTCAAAAATGCTCCGGTTTTTCCGGCTTTATTCTCAACCTGGATGCGGGTGTTACTCACCAGTTCATTCCATGAAAGATCAAGTTTACTGTGATCGGCATGTCCGTAAAAGAGAAATGAAACAAACGCGACAAGCAGGTAAAGCGCGAACAGGAACAGAAACAATCCAATCGTATATTTGAGTTTATCTCCTGTTATAAATGATTTTAAACGGGAAAATATTCCCGGTTTTCTCGAGGTTTTCTTATTTACGGTCTTCTTTGCCATGAGCTTTTATAAAAATTGAATGCAAAGTTAATAAAGTTTGTCTCACGACTCGCTACTCACGACTCATGACTATCCTCAGCACTCTCTTTGTTTTTAAGGTAATTTTAAACCGGTCATCAATTCGTTTTCCCGTGATCCAGACCACTTTCTGTCCGCTGTATACGATCCAGACCGATTCTTTTTCGGGAATTGATAATTTTTCATCAATAAAAAAGTCGCTTATTTTTTTAAAGCCCGACATTCCCAATGGCTGAAAATACTCGCCTGACTCCCATTTTTTCATCAGCAAAGGAAACTGCAGCAAATCATAATCCAGGTCAGCAACCAAAGGGCTCCGGGAGAAACGAAAAGCGGCATCCCTCGGGATCAGCTCAAAACGAAGCGAAACCGGCCAGACAACCTCCTTTTGTCCTTCTTCAATATAAAACCGTGACAGGTTATCATTGCCCAGGGGAGTAACGATAAAATGACTCCGGTCCTTCACGATTCTGTGGGTCGGCGATAAAAATATCTTTCCGGCTTCGGCATCAAAGGAGCCGATCATTTCATGGATCTGTTGCGCATTAAATCCAAAGGGATAAAACAATTCAAACACGATTGAATTCAACGGTTGCAATGACCTTAGTTTGTCGATCGAAAACAGGATGTTCACTCCCTGTTGCTCCATGACCATTTGCCTCACATCATCTATCTTTTGCAGATAGAGCTGTTCCGTCTCCCTTAAGATGGAAGCAGTACGGACTGCATTTTTCCGGAAGGCCTGGTTTATTTCCTCAAACAGCGGGATGATCTGGTGCCGGATCACATTTCGCCGATAGAGCAGTTCATCGTTGCTCGAGTCATTCTTGTAGCTGATATGGTGCTCTGCCGCATAAGCAAGGATCTGTTCACGGTTTACCGCCAACAGTGGCCGTATAATTTTCCCGTTTTTGGGCTGGATGCCTGACAGTCCCCGGATACCTGTACCGCGGCTCAAATTGATGAGCATGGTTTCGATGAGGTCATCGAGATGATGGGCCGTTGCAACGCATTGGAACTCCAACTGATCGAGCAGTTCAAAAAACCACTCGTAGCGGAGCTTCCGGGCCGCCATCTCGATAGAAATCCCTGTAAGGGCAGCGTATTCCTGTGTATCAAAATGTTCCACATAGAGTTCAATTCTTTCTTCTCCGCAATAATCCCGGAGAAATGTCTCTTCTCCATCCGACTCGGCGCCCCTCAGTTGAAAATTGCAGTGAGCTACAACAAAGTCGACCCCCATCTGCTGAAAAAGATCAAGCATGACCATGGAATCCACTCCGCCGCTTACGGCCAAAACGACCTTATCGCCGGGAACAAACAGGCTTTCTGCTTCAATATACGACCGAATTGTTTCTATCATGATCTGTCCACTACTTTTTCCGCTATACGAACAATTACTTCCACTGCTTTCTTCATGGAATTCACCGGAATATACTCATACGGACCGTGAAAATTATGACCACCTGCAAATATATTCGGACAAGGCAATCCTTTGTATGACAGACCAGCGCCATCGGTTCCTCCCCGAATAGCCCTGATTTTCGGAACAACACCAGCCTCATGCATGGCTTCTTCGGCCAGTTCGACAATATACCGGACGGGTTCAATTCTTTCGCGCATGTTATAATACTGATCTTCCAGATCAAGCTGAACTGTTCCTTCTCCAAATTCATCATTTAAAAACAGGCAGGCCTGGGTCAGCATTTCCTTTCGGGCATCAAATAACTTCCGGTCGTGATCACGGATCAAATACGTGACTTCCGTTTTCTCAACCCTTCCGTCAAAGGCAATGCAATGGAAAAAGCCTTCCCGCTTTTCGGTGTACTCAGGCCTTTGCTCGGCAGGAAGCATGTAGTTTAACTTTTGGCCGACATGAATGGCATTGATCATCTTATTTTTAGCCGCGCCGGGATGAACACTGCGTCCCTGGATCGTGACCGTTGCCGTAGCAGCATTGAAGTTTTCATATTCAAGCTCCCCGATTTCGCCTCCGTCGAGGGTATAGGCAAATGCAGCGCCAAAGCCGGCCACGTCAAAATTTTCAGCTCCTTTGCCGACTTCTTCATCAGGAGTAAAACAAACACGGATCCGTCCGTGTTTAATCTCAGGATGTGCCAGTAAATATTCCATCGCGGTTACGATCTCCGCGATCCCGGCTTTATCATCCGCCCCGAGTAGCGTTGTGCCATCGGTAATAATAAGCTGCTGACCAATATAATTTTCCAGATCCGGAAACTGGGCAGGCGATAACACAATCCTTTCGTTCAACACGATATCTCCTCCCTTATAGTTATAAAACCGGGGCTTCACATTTTCGCCCAAAAAATCCGGACTGGTATCCATATGAGCGATGAATCCGACAACAGGAGCCGGCTCCTTGCAATTGGCAGGAAGCGTCGCTGTGACATAACCGTTCTTGTCTTTTTCAACATCCTTTAATCCGATGCTTTTTAATTCATCCGTCAGTTTACCGGCAAAAACCAGTTGCCTTGAAGTCGTCGGAGATGTCTTACTTTTCGGATCGGAAGTTGTATGCTCTTTGGCATATCCAATAAACCGCTCAATTACCTTATCCATAACCTTATTCTATTATTAATTCCTGTTCTTCGCTTCCGGTCTCCGTTTTCCGGTCTCCGGCCTCCGTTTTTTCAGAATTTTTTATAAAAATAAACAAAGCAGTCCAATCTGACTGCTTTGTTTATTGTAAAATCTTTTTATGCTTGTCTTGTCTGAAATCTGATATCTAAAACCTTTTGGATGAAAGTCTGACGTCCTTTAATAAGCCAGAGCAAATATGACCCTTTTTTTGGAAGGTTTTCCTGAATAAACGCAGGTACCCTCTTCTTCCTCACTGTCAAATGGAATACAACGGATCGTAGCCTTAGTCTCATCTTTTATTTTCACTTCTGTTTCGGTAGTGCCGTCCCAGTGAGCCAATATAAATCCGCCTTTTGAATTTAAAACTTTCTTAAATTCGTCCCAGCTATCGACTTTAGTGGTATTCAACGCCCTGAATTCAGCTGCCTTCGTATAAATATTACTCTGGATATCCTCCAACAAATCAGCAACAAACAGATCAATGTTCTCAAGAGATACAACCTCTTTTGTCAGGGTATCGCGACGGGCAACTTCAACCGTACCGTTTTCCAGGTCGCGCGGTCCAATAGCCAGTCTGACGGGAACCCCTTTTAGTTCATACTCAGCAAATTTCCATCCCGGTTTTTTGGTATCCTGACTGTCGTACTTTACCGAGATTCCTCTTGCTTTCAACGCTGGAATGATTTCGTTCACTTTTTCGGAAATTTTCGCCAGTTGTTCCATATTCTTGTAAATTGGAACAATGACCACCTGATAAGGAGCCAGTTTCGGAGGTAACACCAGACCATTGTCATCCGAATGGGCCATGATCAGGGCGCCTACCAGACGGGTCGATACTCCCCAGCTTGTAGCCCATACAAAATCTTCAACCCCCTCATTGTTGGTAAATCTGACATCAAAGGCTTTGGCAAAATTTTGTCCTAAAAAATGAGAAGTACCTGACTGCAACGCCTTTCCGTCCTGCATCAATGCTTCAATGGTGAAAGTTTCCAATGCGCCGGCAAAACGTTCGTTAGGCGATTTGGCCCCTTTAATGACCGGCACAGCCATGAATTTTTCGGCGAACTCGGCATAAACGTTAATCATTCGTTCGGTTTCTTCCATCGCTTCCTGACTGGTGGCATGTGCGGTATGTCCCTCCTGCCATAAAAATTCAGAGGTTCTCAGAAACAAGCGCGTACGCATTTCCCAGCGAACCACGTTGGCCCACTGGTTACATAAAATAGGAAGATCACGATAGGAATGGATCCAGTTTTTATAGGTGTTCCAGATAATTGTTTCTGATGTTGGCCTGACGATCAGCTCCTCTTCCAGTTTAGCATCAGGATCGACGATAACACCTTTGCCATCAGGGCTGTTTTTCAAGCGGTAATGCGTGACTACGGCGCATTCCTTGGCAAAACCTTCAACATGGTCGGCTTCCTTGCTAAAAAAGGATTTTGGTATAAAAAGCGGAAAATAGGCATTGACATGTCCTGTTTCTTTAAACATCCGGTCCAGCTCGGCCTGCATTTTTTCCCATATAGCATAACCGTAGGGTTTAATCACCATGCAACCTCGTACTACCGAATTTTCGGCCAGATCGGCCTTCATTACCAGGTCGTTATACCATTGGGAATAATTTTCGCTTCTTAGGGTTAATTCTTTCGCCATCTCTTTTGATTTGGTATGGTATTTGCTCTTTAAGTATTGAATTTTTAAAGATGCAAAGTAAATAAATTTATTTTTAAAAGATAAGGAGACTCAATTATGAAATTCAAGGTTACATTCTTCCCGGCAATAGCTTCCGTGCTTCTCCTGGGTGCGTGTACCACCGGGTCCTACGTCACAGACAGATATGATGATGTCTATTTCTCCCCGGGAGATGTTCCGCCTCCGGTTGTTGCAAATCGGCCAGCTTCGGGCAGTGCTGGACAAGAAACAGATACACCATTGGTGATCTCTGATCCTGCCAATAACGAAAATCATATTTTTACGACTGACGATCCCAATGCAGATGCGTATGTTTACGACATGGACGGGATGGAAATGGTAGGGTCTGATACAACTTACCTGGAAAATGAGGGGACTGGCAACACGATCATCAATAATTACTATGAAGGTGATGAAATTGATTTTGCCTACCGGATAAACAGGTTCCACCGTTATCCATTTTACGATCCGTTCTATTGGGATTCATGGTATTATGATCCATTTTACTCTCCTTACTATTCATGGGGGTATTACGATTACTACTGGCCCGGAAGTTCTTTCTGGTTTGGTTACGGAGGATTTGGCTTCGGATGGGGTTATTCACCTTACAACTATTGGTATAGTCCTTATTATTCCTACTGGGGGTATCCCTCCTACGGTTATTACGACAATCACCATTGGGATCATCATTATTACAACAATGACAGATATAGTTACGGACACCGCAGGGAATCCTATTCGACGGTAAACAGGAACAACAGTGATGGCCGTCACGGCAGTTCATACAGAAGTGGCACCAGTTCATCATACAGAAATCAGTCATCCATTGATACAAGACAATCCGGAACCATACCAGTAACCGGTACTTCAAGGAGATCGACTTCTGTGTCAGGGGCAACTTCCAGAAATGTCTCCAGTTCGTCAATCAATAATGAAACGATCATGGAAAGAAGGAGAACAACAACTTCAGGGACAGCAGTAAGCACAACAGGACGGAGAAGCATCTCGGGAACCGGTAACGGTCAGGTAACAACCAATCCGGCCAGCCGGTCAACAATCAGCACCAGTCAAAGAAGAAGTGTTTCCGGAACCGGCAACAGGCAAATGACACCCGATGTAAGACAGAGCACCGGAACCAATTCCGGCTATCAAAGGAGTTCCGGTTCAACACAAAGCAGGAGTTATACGCCAAGTTACAGCAAACCCAGAACGGTTACCCGTTCAACCTATAACAACAGTTCGAGGCCGTCGACTACAAACGAATCTTATAGCAAGCCATCATCGAGCTCACAGTCGAACACCAGAAGTACCTACCGGTCCGGCACGTCGTACAACAGAGGCTCAAGCTCAAGCAACCGTGAGACTTACACGGCCCCGACCCGCAGCAGTAGCAGCAGTAGTTACAGATCGTCAGGCAGCAGTTACTCGCCAAGCCGGTCGTCGGTAAGCAGCAGCCCTTCTCCATCCAGATCCTCCAGCGGCAGCAGTTCAGGCGGTGGCGGTTCCAGAAGTGGTAGCAGCGGCAGTGGACGCAGATAAATCACTCAGTATAAAACCAGTGATAACAATTAAAACAATAGACACTATGAAGAAGATACAGTATATTATTATTCTGCTCTTGTTCTCCTCTCCTGCATGGAGTCAGGGACTGACTGATGCCTTACGATTATCCGATTACAGGCTTAACGGTACAGCAAGAGCTACAGCCATGGGTAATGCATTCGGCTCGTTGGGCGGTGATTTTTCGTCGGCCAGTATTAACCCGGCAGGTCTAGGACTTTACCGCAGCAGTGAATTTGTTTTCACGACCCGGCTGGGAGAAAACCAGGTAGACGGAACTTATCTGAACAATACGACTAACGAGTCTAAATTTCATATCAGCGTGCCCAATATCGGGTATGTCGCTACGTTCAATCCTGCTCCATCAGAGGGAAGTTCTCTGATCAGCGTGAATCTGGGCATTGGATATAACCGGATGAATGATTTCAATGTAAAGAAAATGGTAAACGGAGACAACGCTACTTCAACCATGTTGGATGGCTTTGTCGCAAACGCGAACTCGAACCCGCAAAACTGGGGTGATGCATACGAAGAACTGGCATGGAAGACTGACCTGCTTCTCTTTGATGAGGATGCTAAAATCTATTGGAATGATATTGCGGAAGCAGGACATGGGCAAAGTCAACGAAAAACCTTTTCGCATGAGGGAAGCATTGATGAATATTTATTCTCATTAGCTGCCAATTTTAACCATAAGGTGTATGTCGGAGCAACGATTGGAATCCATGATGTCTATTTCCGCGAAAGAACGAGTTTGTTTGAATATGACCTTAACGGAGACATTCCCTATTTCAACGATTATACCTTCGATACTTCTCTAAAAACAACAGGTACCGGGTTTAACGCAAAATTTGGTGTCATTGTCAAACCGGTAGATGCGCTGCGTTTGGGAGTCGCTTTTCATACCCCTACTTTCTATGATTTGCATGACCAGTATTATAATGACATGTATTCATCGATTACATATGACGATGGAAAAACAGATAATCTGGAAGCTTTTTCCGATTACTTTGATTATGATTATAAATTACAGACTCCAATGAAGGCAATTTTCAGTGCGGCCTACGTGATTGGAAAGCAGGGGTTGATCAGTGTTGATTACGAATGGGTTGACTATTCAAAGATCAAACTGAAAGATGGAGGAGATGGTTATGATTTCTATGATGAGAATGATGAAATTGATGGTGCATTGCAATCCGTTGGAAACTTACATCTGGGAGCCGAATTCCGGCTTAGCAAATATTTTAGTTTGCGGGGAGGTTTTGAATACCTGCCAAGTCCGTACAAGGATACTGCATTTGGTAACCCGCAACTTAACGGGAGCGCTGACACTTATACGTATTCTGGAGGCTTAGGCTGGAAAGCAGGAAATTTCTTTGCTGATCTGGCATACAAACGCGTCGATCGCGACGACTATGTATTCCTTTACAGTGTACCCAATGATTTTGACCTTCCAACGGCGAAATTCAAAAACCAAAGCGATTTTGTAACATTGACCTTAGGATTTAGATTTTAAAAGCAATTAGAATTCGATAGAGCTGATTCAGCCGTTTTTACTTAGGGTTTAGATTAATAACTGATGGAAACGCCGGTTTCATTACCGGCGTTTTTTTGTCAGATCGTTCGTCGGTTAAATCATATACTTTCGACACTATTTTATATCTCTTCGTGAAATAATCCGGGATTTGATTTTTTCCCATTCGAAATTGAAGTATCTTTTACCCGTCATTTGAACAACCATGAATTATTTTAAACCCATTGATTATAAATTGTCTCAGGAAATCTTTCGTAAAGCAACCATTACCGGAAGAAGGCTGACCATAGGAGAAATGAAGACTTCCAAGTGGCTGCAAAAAAATCAGATCAACATGGAACTGATCAAAGATGTTTCACGCGATTATCCCGACTTACGCGTCTTTATTATCGGTGAAGGAGAAACGGAAGGTTTTTATATTTATTCTCAAAAGAAAGAAACTTGTTTTAAATTTGAGGCGACATTATCAGAAATAAAATAGCCTTAATGCAGATCATATGAACAATTCCTTTCATCCCGCTAAAAATTACCGTTCGTTAACAGAGCAGGATATTAAACTACTAAAAGAGGGCAGCTGTCACAGTGACGACTGGACACAGATTTATGTGACAGCTCATTTTGATGCTTCACGATACAACAATACCCGTTTTAGCGGTACTATCTATCTGGGAGACCAGGCTGAGCAAATAACGTTATTCGGGGGCGTTAATAAGAATTGCGGCATCTATAATGCTCATATTCATAACTGTACTATTGGCAACAATGTATATATCGGTCATATTAAAAACTATATCGCCAATTATACCATCGAAGATCATGTGATCATTGATAATGCTGATATCTGCGCTGTCGATGGACCTTGCTCTTTCGGGAACGGGATAAAAGTGCAGGTGCTTGATGAGACCGGCGGAAGAAAAGTCATCATTTACGATAAGCTTTCAGCTCATCTTGCCTATATCATGGCCTTTTACAAACACAGAGCCGGGGCTATTCTTGCTCTGGAGAAAATGATCGAAGCTTACACCGAAAAAATGACCTCTGACCGGGGTGTGATCGGTCATCATTCGCAGATCTTCAACTCCAGAAAGATCATTAATGTGAAGATCGGTCCTTATACAACCATTGACGGCGCGAGTATGCTCGAAAACGGTTCGTTAAACGGCAATCAGGACGCACCTGTTAAAATTAGTCATGAAGCCATCCTAAAGAACTTTATCATCTCCTCGGGTTCTGAGGTTTCGGACGGGGCAATCGTGGCCAATTGCTTTGTGGGTCAGGGATGTGCACTGGGCTCCCAGTATTCGGCTCAGCAATCGCTTTTCTTTGCAAACTGTCAGGGATTTCATGGTGAAGCCTGCTCAGTTTTTGCAGGTCCATACACGGTGACACATCATAAATCGACTTTGCTCATCGCAGGAATGTTTTCTTTTTGCAACGCCGGAAGTGGTTCAAACCAAAGCAATCATATGTATAAGCTTGGCCCAATTCATCACGGAATAGTAGAAAGGGGATCCAAGACAACAAGCGATTCCTATTTATTGTGGCCAGCCAAGATTGGCGCATTTACCCTGGTGATGGGCCGCCATTACAAGAATTCGGATACATCGAACATGCCATTTTCGTATCTGGTCGAAAATGACGATGAAAGCTGGTTGGCTCCGGGAATTAATTTGAAAAGTGTGGGTACCATCAGGGATGTGATGAAATGGCCGCGCCGCGATAAACGTACTGATCCCTGTAAAACGGATCACATCAATTTTAACCTGCTCAGTCCTTTTACCATTCAAAAGATGGGTAACGCGATCAGGCTCCTGCAACAAATCAGGAATATTTCGGGTGAAACAACCGAGGTATATTCCTATAACAATACAAAAATAAAAAGTACAGCACTGAAGCGCGGACTCGAGTTGTACCATCTTGCCATCATGAAATTCATTGGCAATTCGATCATTACGCGGCTGAATCAGTGCCCGCTGACGTCGCCCGAAAAAGTGGCCGCGTGTCTTACACCCAAAAGCAAAACCGGCCAGGGCGACTGGATTGATCTGGCGGGGCTCTTCGCGCCTAAAACTGAGGTCAGCAAATTACTGACAGACATTGAAAAGATGGAAATTATACGTCTGGACCAGGTTGAAGAATTCTTTGTGGAGCTCCATGACCAGTACTATGAATACGAATGGAACTGGACGGCGCATTTTATTGAATCGTATCTCAAAAAAGCGGTCTGGACATTCACCATCGATGAATTAATTGAAATTGTCAGGGAATGGAGGGAAAGTGTGATTGAAATTGACCGGATGCTTTATGAAGACGCTAAAAAGGAGTTCCGCATGAGCGCAATGACCGGGTTTGGGATCGACGGTGATCAGCAGACCAAACAGATGGATTTCGAGCGGGTTCGGGGCCGCTTTGAGGACAATGATTTTGTTAAAGAAATTTGCAATCATATAGAAAAAAAGAAAAACCTGGGGAACCGGGTTATTCAGCAATTAAAAGAAGCACAGAAATTACCGTCATTATGAGACTTATTATTCAGGAAGATTATGAGAGAATGTCCGTGTGGACTGCTCATTACATTGCACGTAAAATTCAGTTATCCAATGCGTCAGCCGAAAAGCCCTTTGTTCTTGGCCTTCCTACGGGTTCATCCCCGTTGGGCGTTTACAGGGAACTGATCGAGTTGTGTCGGACCGGCAAATTGTCGTTTAAACATGTGATCACCTTCAATATGGATGAATACGTTGGTATTCCCAAGGATCATCCACAGAGTTATTATACTTTCATGTGGCAGAACTTTTTTAGCCATATCGATATCCAACCTGAAAATGCGAACATCCTGAATGGGAATGCACCAGATATTAAAGCTGAATGCGCCGCCTATGAACAGCGAATAAAAGAGAAGGGCGGTATTGACCTGTTCCTGGGTGGCATTGGCCCCGACGGACACCTTGCTTTTAATGAACCAGGATCTTCGCTGGCCTCACGTACCCGTGACAAGGAACTGAATTATGATACGATCGTAGCCAATTCGCGGTTCTTCGGAAATGATGTCAATTTGGTCCCCAGAAAGGCGCTGACCGTTGGAATTGCGACAGTCATGGACGCCAAAGAAGTGCTGATCATCGTCAATGGCCATGGCAAGGCGCGGGCTTTAAAGCATGCGGTCGAAGAAGGTGTGAACCACATGTGGACCATCAGTGCCCTGCAGCTTCATCAGAAAGGCATGATTGTCTGTGATGAGCAGGCGACCTATGAGCTGAAAGTTGGAACTTACCGTCATTTTAAGTCTATAGAAGCAGAAAACCTCGATCCGGACAAGCTGCTCCGTTCAAACCTGGTCTGGTAGGAAACTTCAACACGAAGACACGAGGACACAAATTATTTATTTAATTTCGAATCCAAAACATTGAAAAATGGTTCTTTGTGTCCTCGTATTGAATCAAAAGTAAAAGCCACCATCGGTTTCCCGACAGTGGCTTTTGCACAACATATAGTAAATGGTCTTTTTTTATTCTTTTGGGGCAAAGCTCATAGCCTCCATCCGTTTGTATGAATGATACCGCCATTTTGCATTTTCCTCGGCAGCTTTAAACAATTCGGACGCCTGTTCCGGGAATGCCTTCTTCAATGAAGTATAACGTACTTCACCGCCTAAGAATTCCTGGAATTTGCTCCAGTCAGGTTCCTTGGAATCCATTACAAACGGATTCTTCCCTTCCTCTTCAAGAAGCGGATTATAGCGGTAAAGCGACCAATATCCTCCTTCAACGGCCCGTTTTTCTTCTTCCTGTGATTTTCCCATACCGGCACGCAGACCGTGATTGATACACGGCGAATAGGCGATGATCAGCGACGGACCCGGATAAGCTTCCGCTTCGCGCAGGGCTTTCAGGTATTGAGCGTTGTTTGCTCCTATCGCAACCTGAGCAACATAAACATATCCGTACGACATGGCAATCATTCCCAGATCTTTCTTACGGATCTTTTTACCGGATGCTGCAAATTTGGCAACCGCTCCTACGGGTGTTGACTTCGAAGCCTGTCCTCCTGTATTTGAATATACTTCGGTATCCAGTACCAGCACATTGACATCCTGTCCGGAAGCCAGAACATGATCAAGGCCGCCAAAACCGATATCGTATGCCCAACCGTCGCCACCAAAGACCCAGATCGATCTCTTTGCCAGGAATTGCTTCAGGCTCAGGATATCTTTCGCATAAGCAGACTCTTTCCCCTTAAGGACTTCAACCACTTTGGCAGACACAGCCCTGGTTAATGTTGCGTCATTTTTTGCTGTAATCCATGCCGTAAAGGCATCTTTTTCATCATCAGCGACACCGTTTGCAAGAGCCATTTTCATGATGTGTTCGATCCGGTCTCGCTGGAAGCTTACACCTTCGGCCATACCGAACCCATATTCCGCGTTATCCTCAAACAGGGAGTTTGCCCAGGCCGGACCCTGCCCGCTGTTCTTGTTTTTGCAATAAGGAGTGGAAGGAGCTGAACCGCC
>Ga0074195_1003468_pt1 | contig 14805 bp, 19 predicted proteins | sample EPASupsiteHSE623_FD_64525 | JGI IMG/M metagenome (GOLD analysis project Ga0074195, IMG submission 64525) | Bioremediated contaminated groundwater from EPA Superfund site, New Mexico - Sample HSE6-23 | ecosystem: Environmental > Aquatic > Deep subsurface > Groundwater > Contaminated ...
CTGGCGCCGTAAGACCCGGCGTTACCGGCCCCATACTCCAGAACGATCTGGATTTTCTTGCCGCCGGGAATCAGCTTGACCCCGGTTTCCCCGCCCAGGAGCTTATAGAGCAGGACGTTACTCTTAAAATAAATGTCGTTAGGCGTTTTCTCGACGTAGTAGTCGGTGATCGCCTGTAATTCAGTCAGTGTTAAAGCCATGTTAGTGATCCTTTCTTAAAGGGAGGGGCTGTCTTAGCCGGCTCGTACCGCTTTCAAGACATCCACCATCCCTGATATTTTCCCGGCCTCGGTAACCGGTCCGGTGTTGGTGTTGGTTGTGCGCGCTTCGCTGCCTGCCTTGCCCAGCACACGGGTGGTGGCGTCGGCCCCCTTGGCCAGTTCGGCCATTTCAGTCCGGCCCTTTTGATAGGCTTCCTGAACGGCCTTTTCAGCCGCCGATTGGGCCCTTCCGGCCTTCCACTCATAAAAAGCGCTTAGGTTGTCATGCATGGGATTGGCCCTCTTAATGGCCTCCAGTTCCCCTGATTGCACGGCATCCATGTAATCCGGGTTATCCCTCTGGAATTGAGTCAAAAAGGCCTGGGCGTTCCGCTGGGAATCCATTTCCGTAAAGGTCTGTTTGGCCAGGGCGGCGGTCTTTTGCACCGCAATCTCGGTCACCTTGCGCATCCCCTCGCCCACCGAAAGATCTCCCGATTCGACGGCATTGGTCGTCTCGGCCAATAACGCGTCGTAATCCGTGGGTGCCGGCGGTTGACCCTGGGGCTGTCCGGCATTGGTGCCGGCGGTCACCTGATTCAGGGTCTCGACCAACCGTTCGTTGATTTTCCGCAGACTGCCCACTTCCGATCCGAGCCGGCCATGGTCCTGTTCCAGGGCCTGGTAGGCCGGGACCACTTCCTCGGCACTCTTGAATTTGCCAAGGATCAAATTGCCCTTGGCGGCCTGATCGATCGCCTCTTTCGTAGCTTGGCCCGGCGCATCTTCCATGGTCGGGGGCTGACTGACAGGTTGTGATCCGGCTGGTATGGCATTTTCTGGTACGGTCATCTTCTTCACCTTTGGGGCCTGTCCATGCAGGTTTTCCCATCTTCCTATGTGTTATGGGGCCTACGGGTTATCGGTCGAACCGGCCCAGGCGTCCCTTGAAATCGGCGTTCCCTGCTGGGAATCAAAAAAAAAGCCACTAATCGGATTTCTCCGAGAAGTGGCTTTTGGTCTCGTCTACTGATTGAGCTTTAAGCGATTATGTTATAATTTTCGTTTTTTACTTTTTCATTTTACCTTTTTCCTGCCACAAGAATGGCCTGTAACATCTTTTTCATTCCCTCCAGGACCTTAAGAACTTTAATAATGGTCTCTTTATCGACTTCGACGACCTCGGCCATTTACTTCTTTCCTTTGCTCCGGGCCTCTTCCCTTTTTTCTTCCATCTCTCGATCGATGATAGCCAGGGCCTGGTTCACGTCCGCAAAACTGAGTTGGTACCGGACAATCAACGCCTTCAATTCCATGGTAAATGTCTCAATCGGAACGTCCACGGGAATTCTATTTACTTGCCTTAATGATAAATTCCGCCTTGCACCAGCGGCATTGGGCTTCCATGGATCTCTCTCCCGGAAAAACCATCAAGGCATTCCCTCGATTACAGGCCGGGTATTTTCGTGCCTCGGCCACATCTTTCATCTTCCGGCTGAGGTTCACCCCTCTGCCCTCTGCTCTCTGCTCTCTGCCCATCATATCCACCTGGCCCCCGTCCCTCTTTCCACGATTCCCTTTTCTTTCAGGTGCCGTTTAAGCTGGCTCCTGGTCTCGATGGGCCGGAAATGGCGGCTGTCCGTATCAAGCAAAGCCCCCTGGACGTGCTCATCCAGCCAGGATGGTGTATCGCTCAGGACAATCCCCCGGCCCGATATGATTTTAATGGCCCACCCCGAACACTTCTGATCGGAACATTTTCGTTCCTGCGGGCAATCGTTGATTTTATAGAATTCATTCGCTTCTTTCCCGCACAGCAGGCATTGAAAAGTATAGAGGGGCATTTCTATTTACCTTTTTTTGAATCTTGCTATTCGTGTACCAAGGATATTCGAATATTGCTTCATGATTAAAGCTTGATGCCGTAAAAGTTCCTGGTCGTTAACCGGCATAGTCAAATATAATTCCCCTCCAAGAAACTTATCCAGCCGGCCTATTTTTTCATCCAGATCTTCTTTTTCATTTATGATTCGTCGTTGATAGGGTTCTAACCTCATATCTTTATTTTCCCCTTTTTTATATCCATCTAAAAGAAGGCAAAACGCTTGTAGGGTGGAAAGATCTTCATGAACTAAAATATTAATCAATCTTCCGCCTACAGAATATTCATCGTGGCGGTAGACTTCTTTTTCGTAAGAAATAATTTGAGAATCTTGCGAATCAGAATTAGAAATCTGAATCGGAATCGGTGGTTGGTTTTTTATTATCTCAATATAGGGTCTCGTATCCGTCATTTCAAACCAATCTCCGTCATGACTTCCGCCTATCATCAAACAAGATTTTTTCATTTCAAATTGGCCTTTTCCCAATCATCATTGAGTTTTTTGCGCCGGGCCCTGATCTCATCGATGGTCGCCTGATCCATCCCCGAATAGGCCCCGCCGGTCTGCGGCGGCGGCGTTGTCGGGGTATTGCGCGGCCTGGTCGGCGCTGCCGGAGGAGGCTGAGTGATCGAATCCAGGAGTTTCCTCCTTTTTTTAATCGCCTCGGTGAGTCCAAAGATATCCATCTACTGCACTCCCCCCGGCATCATCTGCCCCTGCTCACCCTTGGTCATCATCTGCGGCCCCGGGGATCCTGGAGCATTCCCCCCATTACCATTCCCCTTATTCTCTCTGCCCTCTGCCCTCTGCCCTTGGCCTCCCCCGTCCTGGGGCCTGTTCCCCGGTCCGCCTTGGGGCTTGGATAATTCCTGATAAAGGCCGGCGGCCACGTCCTCCGGCAATCCGGCCTGTATCAGGATCTGAAAGGCCTGGGCTAACTGGCCCTCGCCCACCCGTTCGATGATCTGTTTCCAGTTGGGAAAATTGATGGTTTCCAGTAAGGCCTGACGATCAATGGCCCCTGCCTGGTAAAGATTTTCGGCCTGCTCCTGGACCTGCAGGCTGGTCTTGGCCACCGTGGACCCGGACTCGACCACATAATTGAATTCTCTGCCGGCCAGGTTGACCCCGATGATTGATTGGGTCGTCCCCTGGGCGGTAATCAGCTCCGGGAATATCCCGAAATTCTGGAAGAAGGAAATACCGCATCGCCCGCGCGTCCGCACCAGGTAGTCGACGGCCCGGATCTTGGCCCGGATCAACACGGCCCCCCGTTCCTGCAGGGCGGAAATGGCCGCACCGCTGACCACTCGATTAGGCACATCCCCCCGGTCGGCGTCCTCGATGGCGCTGATCCGGTCGAAAAATTTAACCAGCACCTCCAGGGCATCAAAAAAGTTGGCCGGTAGGTTGGGGACCTGCAGGTATCGGATACCCTGGGAGGAAACGGTACTGGAAGGTCTCAGGATCAGACCGGGCTCATTGGTGATCATCTGTTTGGTGATGCCCGTGTCTTTGGGGATGACCAATGGCGGATTGGTCACCCGGCGGATATAATTGATGATCCTGGATACGATATCGTCTATGACCAGGTTGATGTCGCCCACCTGTTCGGCCGCGGCAAAACCATAGACAGAGGTGGTATCTTCGTATGAATTCGCCTTGTAAAATGGCAAATGGTCATACAGATAGGTCTTGGAGGATACCTCACGGGGCAAAGCCGGGTTGACATTCGGGTTGGGTTTATCGTCCAGGACCAGACGTCCATGGTTGGTCAGGGTGACCACCCGGATATTTCCGGGGTACTTGGAGCGTTCAATTTCCTCATAAACGGGCTCCATGACCGGCATACCGGTGGCCTGATCCAGGATCGGCTCTCCGGTTTCTTCGCTGACCGCCGGCCGCTCACCAACAACATTATCTTTATTGATAACGGTTTCCTTGGTGTAGTCCCGGACCCACATTTCAATGACCAGGGCCCGGCCTTCGCCCCCCATACTGGTTGGGCCATACTGGGGATGTTGCACCTGGGTATAATTTCCCGGATAGTTTTGAGTACCCAGGTAGGTGCCGGCCGGAATGGGTCGGTTATCTTCCCGATCCTCCCCCAGGAGGCTGTAAATATCGTCGGATTCCACCCGGTCCTCGTCTTTTAAGCCGAACATCTGCTTCACCAGGGCCGTATTCATCGGATAGGCGTGGGCAAAATACGGGCAATCATTCCACTCTTCATAGTATCCCGGGGCCGGGAAAGCGGCGTAGACATCCAGGACGATCGTTTCCGCCCTTTTTTTGGCCTTGTCATAGATGGCCTTCTCGGTCGTGATCCCATAGATCTCATTGGCCAGGGCGGACTTGGCCAGGCTGATGGATTGTTCACTGTCGTTCCACCAGTTTTTGATTTTCTGACTCACCAGAATATCCATGCCGTCCTCAATGCCATCCGTGGAGACCACCTCGGCCACCGGATTCCGGGCCGTGATATTGGCCGCCGTCCGGATAATGTTGGCAAAAAGAAGATTGATGGTCATTTTCTTTTTGCCGTGCTTATACACCACCCGGCGATGCGGGGCATGATGATCGCCACGATAAAGGCGGTGATTGGCCATCCACCGCTCTTCCAGCTCCAGCCTCCGGCGTTCCTGCAGGGAGGTCAACCAGAGCGAATAAAAAAAGGGACCGACCTCGGTATGACCTTCCGGCGGTAAATTGGCCAGAGAAAATTCCCGTTTGCTGGCTGCGGATTGTTGATCTCTTATTTCTTCCGGCATCTGATTTTTTCCCTTGCGCCTTTTTTTACTTTTACCTTTTTACTTTTTACTTCACCAGAATCAGGGCCAAAAAAAACGGCGACACATTGAGGACTGGGGCTCCCAATATGCCGCCGTTCGTTTTGCTTTCGGATCTCAAGGCCTGGCCGGGCCTATCTGATCACCCTGATTGTCGGTTAGTTAAAGAAAAAAACTCCTTTTCCTACCAAATCCTTTTTCTTTCCTTAAAAAAAATATCCCCTTGGTCTAAGCACGCCTCATGATTTTTAAAAAAATCAAGAATACTTGGCAACAACCCTTCGATATTTTCAAACGGTTGATTTTGGCCTACGAAAAGTTCTAATAATTTTTCATGTTCCCGGCATACTATTCCATCATAAGCGCTAATAAATCTTTTAAAAAATGAATAATTAATGACTCCATTTTCTATATTCATGTTACAACCCACTTTCTTTATCCTGTTTTAAAAATAATCCTACCAGTCCAAATACTCCTTTATAAAGAGGCCTTATTTTACTTAAAGAATATAATTCTTCCATTTTTTCACAAATAGATAGGGGTCCGCCCTTTAAGATATTAAGGCAATAATCAATGACTTTAAAATCTTGAAAATCATAGTCTGATGAATATTTATGGCCCTCTCTTTCAAACCAATGTAAAAATCGGCCCTGAATTTCCATTAATTCTTTACCGCTAATTCTTTACCGCCCGCTGCACCGTCCCCATTTCATGTCCGGCCATATGGTCTTTCAGCCCGGCCTCATCATCAAAACCGGCCTCGCACATGGCGCAGGGAAACGGAAAAGTCTTCTCCAGGGGAAGCTGCTGCTCGGGTACCTGGGCCTTCGATTGTCCCTTCCCCTTCTTCACTTGCTTCACCTCATCAGGTTTTTTTGTTGTATCTAAAGAGGCCGATCCTTCCAGCCCCTTATTTTCAATCTTATCCTTGGTCAGTTTCGGATGGGTATTTTTGATATGTCCTTCAAGCTCACCAATAGGCAAAAATTTTCCACATTCCCCACAATGCTCCTGAACCAGGTAACTCGGAACTTCCGGGGCCTTTTCCTCAACGATGGGCTCCTGGCCGATCGGCCCTTGATTCTCCGTTTCTTCCCCGCTCCGAACTCCTAACTCCGAACTCCGACCTTCTTCTTTATTTTCCTGCTCTCCACTCTCTGCCCTCTGCCCTCTGCCCTCTGCGGCCCCCTCCCCAAGCACCAGCCTTTCCAGCCCCAACCTTCCCGTCGGTGCCAGCGGCGCCCCGCATCCCTCGCAGATCACCGCCTCGCTAAGATCAGAGGCGGCAAAAGGAAGACCCCAATTAAGGCCGTCGGGCCCGTATCGGGGGATCCATTCCAGCATCTCCCCGGTCAGGATCGCCCGCGGATCATACTGGTCTGTGGTCTGAAAATAGATCGCCCCGCAGTTAGGGCATTTTACCTGTGCTCCTGTCAATTCCAGATTCATCAATTCCTCTCCTTTGACAAACTCCCTATGAAGCGAGTCCTATATTCCGGCTTAAGAACAAACAGATTTTCAGCACCGGCCAATAAAATTTCCTTATTGCAAAACATAGCCTCCAGCGGCAGGGACGCAAATTCCCGGTCCATTTCTTCCACACTGACCTCCCTGACCTCATAACCCATCTTCTCGATCGCCCCCAAAAGCCCTTCCAACCCGGGAAGTTCTTTTCCGTTTCGGAAATAGATCAGCTCAAAAATCCTGGGGTTCATTCTGCCATTTTCTCCTTGGCCATCTGCACCGCCATCCTCTCATGGGCCTTGCGGATAACAGGGGGAAAGGGATCATAAGGATCTTCCTTCTCCTTCTCCCGTTTACCCGTTTCCCCGCTCGCTTCCTCCGGGAAATCATCCAGAGTAAACGCTTCCCCCTTCGGAGTACCGATCTTAAACAGGGGCTCGTGTGGCTCCCTCTTTGTGCGAAAGACCACCAGTGCCCCGAGCGCTGCCCCGGAGAGAGTCAGGACAGCGCCCAGGAACACGGCCAGGAGGAACAGGATGATTATGGTGGTAAGGGAAATGGTGATCATATATTTACCGGATCATCGGCCAGCAATCGTCCGAGTTTGGCCAGAGAAAGAGGGCTGATTTCGATATCTCCGAATTGGTCGATAGAGAACGGATTGACGTGCAGGTCGATCTCCATGGAGGCCAGTTCGGAAAAATCCTTATTGAATCCTTCGGCGTCGGCCAGGACGAAATTATCATTCTCGATCAGGGGCCGGCCTTTTTCATCCTTTTTGGCATAGCGGTTGATCAGTTTGATCCGTTGGTCTTCAAATGTCCCAAATTCCTTCACCACTACCCTGGAGATTTTATTAACCCAGTAGGCCGTTTTTACCGGAAGTTTGGTTTCGGCAATTTCGCTCAACCCGTCAATGATGTCTTTTAATTCTCCTAATGCAACTGTGATCATAAAATATTATTTATCCTTTCTTTTTTTTGAGGCGGGGAAACCGATCCCCGCCCTTATTTGGTGATCTTACGCATGCAACGAGTTATACGCCGGGATATAGTACGGGGTCCCGTTGACATCGACGATGAATGCTAAATCGGCCCCCATGGTTGATGCGTCTGGAGCGGTTGCCGGAATCAGAGCATTGGCCACCGTGCAGCCGGTAGTCGATCCCAGGCTGAACAGGAAATCCCAGACACCGGCGGCGGGGTTGGGAATGTGCATCACACTGGCCTTACCGGTATGGGTCCCGCCCAGGTTTCCGGAGGCGGCAAAAGCGGAGACATAGGCATCTGTCCCGATCGTGAAATTAGCCGGCATATCCACCCGTCCCCAGACGGCCGCAGCGATCGAGGCCTGGGCCAGACGGCCGCCGATCAGGGTTTTCGTTCCACTGCCTTCCAGATATCCACACAGACCAGCCAGATTGCCATTAATCGTCAGATCATTGGCGATCTTGACCTGGCCCACATGAGCGCTCATAGTCTGGTCGGTGGCGTCGGTATCGGAGGTGGCATAAAGGAATCGGGAGAGAGAAACCCTTTTCTCCCCGGCGGCCAGCTTGGCCCCGCCGTCATCGGCATAAATCCTGGACACGGCGGTAATGGCGGCCGATAACGTCAGACCGGACCCTGAGGTGGAAGAGGCAAAGTCTCCAATAGAAATGCCCAGGGTAGCCGAACCGGCCGGGACATATAACCCGATCGGCCAGGCGGTCTTTCCGGACACCTCCTTGGTGGCGAATGCGGCGATTTTACCGTTGTTGGTCCAGGTCGTCGTATTCTGAACGGCCAGAAATCCGGCCAGGAGTCCGCCGGAATTGACCGTAGTGCTTTCGGCCCCCAAACGGCCCACCACCGCCCCTACCCCATAACTGGTAAGGATCGTTGCAGCTGTGTTGCTTTCATAGGTCCCCATCACTCCGCCGTGATAATGACCCAGGCTGGTATTTTTGACACACACCTGACCGATGATGCCGTAGGTTTCCTGGTTGATGGTCCCGGAGGAAGTGACCACCAGGTGCCGGCCAACAATAGTCCGGGCGTTAATGGCCGAAGTCAAATCAGATGTGCTTTCGCCATAAAACCTGGCAATCCCGGTGTTGGTGGCCGAGAAAGCCAAACCGCTTCCGGTGGCATAGGAAGAGGCGAAATCGCCGATCCGAATACCCTCCGTAGCGGCCCGGGCCGGTACATAAACCCCGATACCCCACTTACTGCGGGCCGTTCCATCGGACCAGTTGCTGATATCATAGATATCGGCCAATAAACCCACGGTTTTACCGGTTTGGGTCAAATCGGAGGTCATTTTGCTGATGGCGGCCACACCGGACAGGATATGATTGGTGTCCACTGTGATAGCGCCGGAATTCTCCACACAACCCAGGACAGCCGCGCTTTTTCCATAGCCGCCAAAGGTTATGGTTCCCGCTGCTCGAACCAGTTCAAGGTACCCGTAAAGACCGGCTGCCTGCTCCGTGTTCCAGGCCGCATTATAGGCTTTGATATGGCCCATGTTCCCGGCCAGTCGGACATGGCCACCGGTCTGTCCGTAGGTGACCAGGAGGCGATTCAGGCTAACCCGCAGATCGGGGACCGACCCGGCGGCATACAAGGCCGCCCCGCCGTCATCGGCATAGATGCGCCGGACCGCTGTATTGGAGCTGGTCAATTTGATCCCGCTCCCGGACAGGATCGAAGCAAACGCCCCCATGGTCATACAGGCCGCTTCGCCCGAGGCCGGATAATCGGCGGTCGGATTGCCGCCGCCCACTAAAACTATTTTCTGTCCCATCTCTTCATCCTCCCGTTAATGGTTAAAATTAAAATCATATATTTTGACGGCCATCGGGCCGCTTTAGCCTTCCTCATCCTCGATCGCCCCTTCATCCGCATCCAACATCGGATTGACCATCAGCCCATGGACCGCGTAGGCCAGGGCGGTAATGGCCGGAAAATCCTCCCAGGCCGTCTCTCCCCTGGCCGTCATGGCCTCCCTGGGAAAAACATTCATGGCCGTCCGCACTTTGGCGCATTTTCCCCGGGCCAGGATCTTCTGGTACATGAAAAGGGCGGCCACATAATCCCGGAATCCCGTGGCCTGATCGAAATAAAGCCCCGGTATCATCACCAGCGGCTGTTCTGTTTGGTTCTGTTTTTCCTTTGAGCTTTGAGCTTTGAGCTTTGAGCGTCCCTCCAAGAGCTGACTGATCCGGAACGCCAGGGCCTCATCGCCGTCGCAATAAAACCCCTTATCCAGGGCCGGTGAAAATTTATCTCGGAGGTCCAAAAGCCCAGTCACCAGCTCGCCCATATCCTGGGCCTCGAATTCAGCCAGGCAGGAAATACGCTTGCTGCCCAAATTCCATTCCGGTTTGATGGCCGGATCGTCATTCCGGCCCAGGCCCACCACCACACAGAAACCGGGCAACTTTGCCGGAGGAACGAATCCGCCGACGATCTCCTGAAATTCCTCTTCTTCTTTACCCTTTGAGCTTTCAGCTTTCAGCTTTGAGCGATAATAAAACGATCGGGCCCGGAATCCCGGGTCCTCTCCGGTAATATGGGCGAAATCCTTGGCCGCCATGGACGGGAACAGGTCAGGAATGGTCACTTTTTCAATGAGGGGCCTTGTTTTGGTCATTAGCCAAATAATCTTTTCAGGATGGAATCAACGGTCTCAAAATCATAATTAGCCATTTTTACCCTCTGCTCTCTGCCCTTTGCGCCCCATCAATCCAGGCATCCCTCAAAACCGGCGTGTATCCCGGCCTTGATGGCGTTGGAAATGGAATATCGGATAGCATCAATGCAGTGGTTGAAGGCGTCGACGATGATGGGCAGGATTTGCCCGGTTTGCTTATCCTTCTTCCAGGAATAGTGTTGGAACTCGGCCTTGGTGTTCCGGCAGCGTTCATGGATAACAATCTGCTCAAATTTTCGCATAAACGTAATGCCGTCCTTGATGCTTCCGTCCCACTTGTCGGCCGGTGAGATATTGAACCCTTTTTTTTTAGGTAAGCGATGGTCTCCGGCCTGGAATTATCGCCCAGGATCGGCCATTCCCGGCTCCCGGGGATGGAATCATAAAACTCCGGATAATCATCCAGCTCGACACCGGCCCCGTAGGCCTCGTACTCGATAAACAGTTTCCGGTCTTGGATAAAACTCCGGATGAGAGATGCCGGGTCCTGTGAAAATCCAAAGTCGGCCCCATAAAACAGTGGCGCGTCCGCCGGCGCCTCGAAAATATCGGTGGTGAATTTCCCTTTGAAGATGCAGGCGTCGCTGATATGAAGCGGATTCCCCATCCAGACATGGTCGTGGGCCTCGGGATCCACCCGTAAAAGGTATTGCCTCTCCCGTTCCATCACCTCGGAATGGAACGGGTTGTCGTACCAGTTGACCTTGCGGATACAGGAATCGGGAGGGGGATTGACGACAAAACGCTGATAGGTCGGATCGTCGGCCTCTCCGGTGTTGAAGGAGATCCAAATTTCCGAATCGGCCTTCCTGATGGTCGGGATGAGCACCTGCCAGGATTCGTTGCTGACCATCTGGGCCTCTTCCACCCAGCAGATATCCACACCCTCGGTTGATTTTATCTCGGTGCTGTTCGACCGCAGCCCCTTAAAGATAAACTCGCTCCCGCAGGTGCTGCGAATTATATTTTTCTGGATCTCGTAATACGGCTCCAGGCCCATTTCGGATATCTGGTCGGTCAGGACCTTATAGACCGATTCGGCGATGGAGGCCTGCAGTTCCCTGGTGCAGAGGACGCGCAGTTTCCGATTGGCCGCCATGATCAGTAACGTCTTGGCAAACGACCAGGACTTGGCCGCATCCCGTCCGCCGTAGGCGCCTTTATACCGATGGGGATGAAATAAAAAACCGAAACAGGCGGGTATCTCTACCCGCCAGGGTAAAATGGGATGTTGAACTGTCTGGAAAGATAGGCTCATAGTAGATCTCTGTTTAACAGAACCTAAAAAGCCTGTCAAAGTGACATAAGGAGTGACATAAGGAGTGACATAAGGAGTGACATAAGGAGTGACATTTTCATAAAAATTCATCTTTTTTGATTTTTTTTCCGAAATTCATCAAAAAGTTCCGGCTTCCAGCGCATCACCCTTTTTGGAGGTCGTCCAATTAGAGGAAAATCAATCACGCCGGCCGCGAGAAGATCTTCTTTTTGACGCATCAATGTTCGAGAACAGCACCCCGCGTACTTGGCCATTAATCCCCACCCGAACTGATAAGAATTCCCCAAGTTTAGTCCTCCTTAAAACCCACAAACTGTCGAAGGTACTCTATTTTTGTTTGGCCCATCCTATTGGTTATTTTTCCTTAATCCAGTTATGAAGTCTTTTAGCTGCCTCCAAAACTTCATTAGATGAAGGTTTCTCTTCTCCTTTTGCAGCCGTAGCACTTTGGCACATTATCAAAGTTGCAATTCTCAACGCTTCGAGTTTGGTTACTACGTTGTCTGTCATGTGGTATCACCTCCTTCCCCCGGCCCCAGCGTCCTTTCCTTCCCTGGGGCCTCAACCAGGACCACCTGCAGCGTATTATTGATCTGCGTACTGCCTCCCGGGGCCATGGGATTCCCATCCCGATCTGGATAGACCACCGAATCCTTCATCAGCCCCAGGACCTTCAAAAGCACCTCCAGGGCCCGCAATGGATCGACCACTTTTACTTTTTTAACCTGGCCGATGCTTATTTTCTTCTTGCCCTGCCGCTCGAACATCTCGACCACTTCCACCCCGGCGATCACCGCCGCCGTGGCATCGTCCCATTCCTCGGGACTTTTCACCGATCCATCCTCCCGAAACAAATTTCGAGAGTCCCAATAGGCCACCTGGGCCAGTCGCTTTAGGGCATCGAACCGGTTTATGCCCAGTTCTCTCAGAGTTTCTTCTTCACGTTCCTTAATAAATTCAGAAACTTGGCTTTTTTTAGCCAACTTGCTGCCGATCACATCAGCCGATTTTTCCGAATACCCGGCCAGCCTGGCCGCCTCGCCTATCTTTTTCCCCTCGGCCCGGAATATGCCGAATCGCTTTTGCTTCATCGTCAACCGCTGTCCGCTCTTCCCCCTGGTTGGCGGTATACTCTTATCCCGCTCCGGTATGCCCGGCAAAAGAATTTGTTCACTGACCGGTATTAATTCATCCGCCATCATGCCCGCCTTAAAACTGCCCCTGATACGGCACCTCGATATCGATCCCGCCCCGCAAAATACCATCCGGCCCGAGTATCACATCCCCGTTATCTTCCCTGTCCCTGTGGTCGCTTTTTGTTTCTTTGGGCCGACCGGCAACATTAAACAGCCATTTACGCAGATGCTCGAAGTTGATCTGTGACGGCTCCTGTAATTTCCGCACATCCACCTCAAACCCCATAGACCGCAGCCAGCGCAGGGCCGGGCCGATATTAACCTCCTTGCGTTTTATCGCATAGCGCAGGTCGTAAAATGATTCCAGATCGTTTAAATCGTTTTTTTCGGCGTTTTTCATGATCATACTGATCAGAAAATCGGCCTGTTTTTTCGGGCTGGTACTGATTCCCCGGAAAACCTCCTGGATCTTCAGGGGGATATTGACCGGTCGGTATTCCATCCTGGTAAACCGCTCAAAAATCATCTCCCCATAGCCGTCCGGAATCCATTTGACCGCCTCAAACCATTCCAGACCCTCATCCTCCTTCGGGATCTTCCGTTCCCAGTACCGGCAAATATGCCCGATCATTCTTCCAAATTCGGCTTGTTCCATCGCTCTGTCCAGTCCTTTCCTTGAGCCCCGCTACTCTCCGGCTCGATCCAATCCCGCCAGGGTTGATATTTCCCCCGGCCTTTTATCAAAAAGCGAACCGGATCACATATTCCTATCCCGTCCTGGACCCGTTCGCTGTTGGCATAATTCAATGCCGCCTGGTTTATCAATTCCAGATCATTTTCATCTTGACGTTGATATTCTTCCCAAGTTTCCGGTTTACCAACCTTTTTACCGTTTCGTTTTGGAAAATTATCCCAAAAGATTTGAAAAAAATTTAAAAAAGTGGCATCTCTTTCTTTTGTAATAGTTTCTTTTGTATAGTTTTCTTTTGTAGTACTCTTTTTAGAGTACCCCCTTTTATCTTTTTTGATAACGCTGATTATCTTTTTTGATAACGTTATCTTTTTTGATAACGGTTCCCATAAATCATAATGCTTATTTATTTCATATACTTGTGGATAAGCGTTATCAATATTGATAACGCTTATTATCTTTTTTGATAACAGTTTTTTGCGTGCCCGAACCACATTTTGTTTTTTTATCCCTGTTAATTCGACAAATTGTGACAATGAAATGGCATCCTGTTTTTTGTGCCAGCCATATGTTTTTCTGAAAATCACCCATAAAATTTGGCTTTCCTCTCCAGACAACCTGATTCTCGCCAGGGCTTCCCCAAGCTCATGGGCAATATCAATATGGCCGTCCTCAACCTGGGGGTTGACTTCAGATTCGCTATTCATTCTCACTCTTAAAAAAGACAACACCCCTCCCCTGGAATAATCACAGCCTCAACTGGAAAACCTTTATCTAACTCTCAAATCCGCCAAACAAAGCCGTTTTTAAGGGTCTTTCATATTATTCGTCCTATCGGTCATATCAGACCTATTTCTTCTTCCCAAATTCCCCAGCCGCCCGCGCCGATCCCCCGGCGTTTATATAGACATGGCCCCACGGCCGGATATGATTTTCAAAACAATTCCCCCTGTAAAAACTTTTTTAAAAAAGTGGGTTCCAGCCGCATAATACTAACCCCGGGCATGTTTATTAATTTTTCTACTTGACTATCCTTTATCTGTCCCGAAAGAAAATGCTCAAGTATTACCCTGGCCATTTTAGATTTAAGATCTTCTTTCTCATCTCTGATTATTTGGCGCCAGATTACTTTCCATGCCCCATCGGCGAACTTAATTTCCACAGTGGCATAGGGCTTACTTATCGGAAACCAAGGATCTTTCCTTCTAAAATGTTCCTTTGGTGGAAAACACCAACTGCTAAAATATGCTTCGACTTTCCTTGCCATATTCAGCCTTTGCTCTGTTTGCCATCTCCCGCAAAACCGCCAAGACATCCCCTTGAATGATCTTATTCCGCCACTGCATTTCGCTCCCCGAGTAGATCTACTATAAAATTTCCTTCCACCAGGGATCGGGCCAGCGGCGGACAAACCGAATTTCCACAACACCGCACCTGATCGGTCTTAGTGATCCGCTTCCCGTCCACCTCGATATCGATCAGGTAATCATCGGAAAACCCCTGGGCCCGGAAAAGTTCCCTGGGGGAGAGCATCCGCATACCGATATCGGCGATAACATAGGGCTCTCCCTGGATCGTCACCGTGACCAGGCCCAGGCGGTCCTTGGTGGTTATGGTCCCGGCCGGTTCTGTTAAGGATTTCCCCACGCCTGTCCCAAAATATTTGA
>Ga0074195_1003471_pt1 | contig 14792 bp, 14 predicted proteins | sample EPASupsiteHSE623_FD_64525 | JGI IMG/M metagenome (GOLD analysis project Ga0074195, IMG submission 64525) | Bioremediated contaminated groundwater from EPA Superfund site, New Mexico - Sample HSE6-23 | ecosystem: Environmental > Aquatic > Deep subsurface > Groundwater > Contaminated ...
CCGAAGATCTCGCGCCCGATAAAGGACGAACGGAGGGTCAGCGCGTGCGGGGAAAGCACATCGCCCAGCGATTTGGTGACCCCGTACAGGTCGCGGGCGTCCGGCTGGCTGTCCTCGGAGTAATTCCCGGTCCTTCCGTCGAACACGCAGACCGTGCTGAAATGTATCAGCCGCGCGCCGTTCTTCGAGCACCACTCGGCCAGCTTATGAGGCAGCAGCGCGTTCACCGAAATGGCCGAAGTTTTATCCAGCGCCTCTTTGCTGCGCAGCGTCACGCCGGAGCAATTGACTATCACGGAGGGCTTCACCCCGTCTATAGCGGCGAGGGCGGCCGGAATATCCCTCAGATCCAGGCCGTCGATGACATTTTTCCCGGAAAAAAGGCCGCATTTGGCATAGTGCTCCCGGGGTTTCCTTATAGAAACGAAAACATTCCGGGATGCGGCGGAGAGGACCTGCCAGAGCTTATGTCCCAGCGTCCCGCCTCCGCCCAATATAAGTATCCTTTCCGCCATCATTTATCCGTATTTCCTCATCAATGATAACAAATTTCTTTTCCCAGGTTCTCGCCGGCCTAGTGCTCTCTTGCTTATGGCCTACGGCATAGGGCCTATGGCTTCTTCTTGCCTATAGCCTATTCCGCCTATAGTCTACAGCCTCCCCTCGCCGCCTCCGAGAGCGCCGCTATGGTCTGCGCGGCCGTCTTGGGCCAGGAAAAATCAGCGTTGCGCGCGCGGACCTTTTCCCGGGCCGCGCTTTGCTCATCCGGCGTCCTGTCCAGCACTTCGAAGATCTTCCGTATCAGTCCCGCGTGGTCCCCGGCGCGGTAATGCAAGGCGCTGCCGCCGAAAGCCTCCGGCAGCGGAGGGTTGTCGGTGGAAACGCATTGGCAGCCGTGCGCCAGCGCCTCAAGCACCACCACGGCGAACGATTCCACCCGGCTGGTCATAAGAAAAACCGAGCAGGTCTTATAACACCAGGTCATCTCTTCGGCCGAAAGCTGGCCCGCCCAGCAGATATCCCCGGCCACTCCCAGCTTCTCGGCCATAGCCTTCAGTTTACGATGATAGGGCGCCATATCTTTCCTGGCGCTGCCGCCTATAACGGCCTTCAGGGGACGGCCCATTTTCCGCGCGTATTCCAGGCCCAGCAGAATATCTTCAAGCCCCCTGTACTGCTCCACCGAGCCGGCCGTAAAAAGAAAATCATCCCAGCCCTCCCGGGGGATGACCGCGGGGCGGCGCGGGTCCTCGGCCGGGGTGGAATTGCCGAAATAAACAAGGCGGAGCTTGTCTTCCGGCACCTTCCAGTTGCGGGCAAGGAACTGGCGGACAAAATCCGACATGGCTATGACTTTTTCAGCCTTCTGCACCGCCAGACGGGTCTCCAGCCATTGCGCCGCGAGACCGGCGCATTCTTTCAGTCCGGACCAGGCGCCGGGGACCAGCGGGGCCATATTCTGTATCATCGTGACTATCGGCACGGCGCGGAAACGGATATATCTTGAAACCGGAATGAAGATAACATCGGGACCGAAAGCCGAAAGGCTCTTTTCCAGTTCCGGGTCCGGAGTATGCTTAAGGAACCTGAACGGCCGGCAATTCACCAATTGGAGCTTTTCATGGGGCGACACCCATTCCCCGATCCTGAAAGCCGCCGGCGAGGCGCAGAGTACAGCCGTCACGCGGGAGTCGGAAGCCAGCAGCGGCAGCATATTCTGCAGATAGCGCCTGTAGCCGCCGCTTATACCGGACCCGGTCAGGTTGAGCATGGCGATCTTCATCGAGGCTCCCTCGCGCCGGCTTTGTTCACGAAGTCCGCGGCCGTCCGCTTAAGAAACGAGGCGGACATCAACAGAGCGGCAGCGCCGAACGCGGCAAAACCCGCCTTTGCGCGGTACCTGCGGGCGAGCGCCAAGTCCAGGAGATACCGCTTCCAGCGGCCGCCGGAAGCATTGCCGGCGTGGACCCTGTACAGGAAAAGGGGCTCTTCGGAGGCGCAGAGAATACGGCCCTCGGCCGCCACCCGCAGCCACAGGTCGGTGTCTTCGGCAGCGGTAAGCGCCGGAGCCTCATCGAAAAAGCCGGTGCGGTCCAATACCTCGCGCCGGACCAGCACGCCGGAGCAGGCGATAAAATGCCTCAGGTAAATATCCCGGAATATTTCCCCTCCGGGGCAGCGGCCGTCTTTCGGAAGAACGGGACCGGAAACGGTTTCCCCGGCGATCGTCCGATAGCGCGAATAGACCATTGCGGCCCCGGGATCGGAACCCAGAGCGGCCGCCTGTTTTTCCAGCTTGGCCGGCAGCCAGAGGTCGTCCGAGTCGATGAAAGCCGAGAATTCCCCTCCCGCCAGCCGCAGGCCGTGGTTGCGCGACGCGGCTATGACCCCGTTGTTGAAAAATTTGACATACTTCACCCTGGCATCTCCGAAGGAACGGACTATCTCCTCGGTCGCGTCCTTGGAATGATTGTCCACCACTATAAGCTCGAGGTCCGGGTAGGACTGCCCGAGCACGGACTCGACGGCCTTGCCGATAAAACGCGCGTGATTGTATGTCGGCATGATCACCGACACAAGCCCGGCGCGGCGTCGTTCCGGGGGCGCGGTCACGGTCTCTCCTTGGCGGCGTTTTTCCGGTCTTCCAGCCGGAGCGCGGCGGAAAGCCCGGCGAACAGGCCGAGCATAAAAAACGCCGACAGGGTCTCGCCGAGCGAGGAACCCGCCGGGAGATCCGAGGCGGACGGAGGCATGACTACGCGGGCGGATAATTTTTCCGCGGCGAATTCCTCCATAAGCGCCGCGGGAACGGCGCCGAGCGCCGTCTTCGCGGCTTCTATCTTTCCGGCGGGCACGAAAACATAGATCTTTATGAACCGGTTGTAAAACCCGGCCGCGGCTTTCAGCCTGAACGCTCCGCCGCCGGTTCGCGCCGCTATTTTCCTCCCCAAAGAACCGCTCTCTATCGCGTGCCTCGTAAGGGCGGCGGCGTCCCTGGGGGCCGAGGGCTGAACCGCCTCTATCAGGATGTATGCCTCGTAGAGCTCCGGGCGGGTCAGGAACAGCAGCCCCCCCGCCAGCAAAGAGGCCGCCACGGCGCCGGCCAGCAGGCCGCGGCGCGCGCGCAAAAGCTCAAAAAAACCGTATATCGTCATTCTGTTCTCCCGGGAGAAGCCGAATAGGAAAAAGCATACAGAAGCAGCAGGAACGGAACGGCCCCCCTCAGCATATCCACCGCGAACCAGTCCAGTCCGTAAGAACCGAGAAAATAGACCAGGAAGATATACAGGAGCGCGGCCCGCAGGGCGCCGAGCCTGAAAGGGTCCCGGCTGTCCAGAAAGCGATAAAGTTTCTGGAACAGGAAAGCCGTGAAAAATATCCACGCCAGTCCGGCCGCGGCGCCGAAAATGATCCGCGCCTCGCCATAGACGGTCACCATGTCGGATTGATACATGGCGGCCACGGAGCGCAGGGTGGGTTCGGGAACAAAACGGTAAAAGAACACTGGAAGATTGGCGGCTTTCGGAGCGTCGAAGACGGTGAACCCGGGGGAAAGCGCGTTATCCACCACGCTTTTGAAATAGTGGGGAAAATTGAAGAATTTCCCGTAGTTGAAAGAGTTGGCCATTCCCTCCGCGGCCATATCCAGGGACCCTATGCGTTCGAAAATAGCCGGGAACGATACCATTATTTTATCCCTGGCGAGAGTGCCGGCCACGAAAAGAACGGCTCCCGCGGGGATAGCCGCCATGAGGCCGGCGTAAAATCCGCGGCCAAAAGAGGGACGGCCCCTGACGGCCAGCCAGGCGCAAAGCAGAAAATAAAACAGCGTCAGCGCGGCGGAGCGGCTGCCGGCCGCGGTACGGAGCGCCACAAAACCGGCGAAAACGGCTAGCAGTAAAAGGCGCTGGCGTCCGGACAGCGCTCCCGCGTAAAGAACGGCCAGGACCAGCAGGAACAGCAGCATGACCTCGGAATTCAGCAGAATGCAGAGATAACCGCGAAGACGGCCTGACAGTACCGGCGCCTGGTCCATCAGCAGTCCCGCCAGGACAAGCAGCAGCGGCACGAACAGCCGCGCCGGAACGCCGGACGGCGGAACCAAAGGAGCCGCGTCGTCCCGCTCCGGCTGCGCAAGAGCGGCGAAGAATATCGCTGAATTCCCGAGCATGACATACAGAAGTCCCGAATTAAGATCGCCGGCCGTGAAAGGATTCCTGGCCAGCACGGCCGACCAGGGGGCCCACAGCAGCGTGGCCGCCCTCAGGCCGTAAAAGAACACCGAGTTGACCACCAGCAGCAACAGGAAAGGATCGTGCCGTTTTCTCAGGGAAACGAGGAAAAAATGGTTCTGGAAGGCGAAAGCGACGGCCAGAAGGGCCGTAAGCGCGTCGGCATAATCGTTCCGGCCGCGGAGGAAAAACATCAGCGGAGCGGCCGCCCCGACGGCGGCGTTGACCGGCGTCAGGAACGAGCTGAAATCTATTTTACCCGGAGCGTCAGCCGGCATCAGGCGCGCCCCCGGCCGTGAACTGCTCGCATAATTTCAGCGTTTTTTCTATTTCCGAATCCATATCGCCTTTCGGAGAGAATCCCGCCCGCCTTATCTTATCTATGCGGTAATCAACCACGGGAGGCGGCGCGCCGGGAGCGTCCTTGGCCGCGATCAGCGGCCCCGGGGTTTTCCCGTATTTCGCGCGATATATCTTTTCTATCCGTCCGGCGGCCTCCAGAACGGAGATGGAGACGCCGCTGCCGAGATTATAAAGTCCGTCCCCCCACTTGCCGGGAATGGAAAAAAGAAAATGCCGCGCGGCCTCGGCCGCGTCGGCCAGCGGGATGAAGTCCCGCCGCTGCCTGCCGGAAGAACGCAGGGTTATCCGGCCTTCGGTCATAAGCTGGCGGCACAGGCCGTTGAAAATAAGCTGCCAGGTGTCCACTTCCTTGTGCATCGGATAGCCGAAGCCGTTCGAGGTGCGGAAAATGACGGTTTCCATGCCGCGATAATGCCGGAAATAATTCACGCAATCCTCGGCCGCCCGGTGGGTGAAAGCGTAGGGATGCGCGGGCCTGGTCGGACTTTCCTCGGTTATGACCCCGTCGAGCACGGGGCCGTAGACATGTATGGTCGAATAATAAACGAACCGCTGCACGCCGTGCGCCGCGGCGCCTTCCAGAAGCCTGTAGGTCCCCGCGGTGTTCACCTCCATGGCGAAAGCCGGGTCTTTCAGCGAAGCCGTGTCGCTGGCCGCCGCCAGATGTATCACCGCGTCGTATCCCTTTCCGCGCAGGCAGGAATCTATGGAACCCCTGTCGCGCACATCCATTTCTACCACCGAAAAATCCCGCGTCCACGCCGGCGGCTTGTCTCCGAGACGCCTCGTGGTCAGGCAAAGCCCGGCCTCCGGCCGGGTGCGGCGGAGATGCTCCGCCATTCTCCCGCCCAGATAGCCAAGGCCGCCGGTTATCAGGATCTTCATTTATGCTTGAGCGCCCAGTCGTACGGTATTTTCTTGCTGAAAGGGTCCAGCCGGTCTATTTCCCCGGGCGAATGAGGCACGGAGGCCAGATTGGCGACTATCGCCGTTTCGGTGCCCATACCCTTGAAACCGTTCCAGACCAAAGGCGGGATCTTCACCAGCGCGTAATTCTCGGAGCCCAGGAAGATCTCCTGCACTTCGCCTTTGGTGGGCGAATCTTTCCGGTCGTCGTACAAGACCAGCTTGATCATGCCGCGCAACGCGGCGTAGTTGAGGATCATCTCCTTGTGTATATGCCAGCCCTTTATCGCGCCGGGATATACCGTGGAAAAATAGATCTCGCCGAACTTCTCGAACTCGGGACTGTCCGCGCGCAGCATATGCATTATAGTCCCGCGCTCGTCAGCGATCTTCCGCAGGGGTTTTATCACCACTCCGTCTATCATATTTCCTCCCTTATCCAGTAAAAGAGTGAAGCGTAAAGTGTAAAGAGTTTTGGAGCGGGTAACGGTGAATAATCGTTGGAGGGGTGGGACCGGTTCCAGCCTCCCGGTCCCGCAACGGAAGGTGAACAGAGTGGTGCTTCTCGCCGGCCTAGCAGAGGATGGGTGGAATGAGGGAAGCCGGGAGGCGAACCGGGCACAGGACCCCGAACTTGCATTCCGCCGTTGCCCGCGAACCCGGTGGCTCTCATTCTTTACTCCCCATCATCTCACCGTACAGTTTCGCGTAACTCCCCACCGCCTTATCCCTCGCGAACATCGCCTCGAACCGCTCCTTCCCTTTCCTTCCCATTTCCGCCCTGAGCCCCGGCGACCCCGCCAGCTTCATCACCGCCCCCGCCAGCGCCGCCGCGTCGGCCGGCTCCCCCACAAGCCCGGTTTCCCCGTCCAGTATCTGCTCCGGAATGCCGGCGACCCTGGCGCCTATCACCGGTTTCCCCAGGCTCATCGCCTCCAATACCACATTGGGGAAATCCTCATAGCCGATGGACGGCAGTACAAAAACATCGAACACCCTCATCACATCGAAAATATTCCGCTCGCCGCCTATAAACCTCACGCTGGAACCCAGTCCCAGTTCTCCGGAAAGCTTTTCCAGTCTTTCCCGCTCGCTGCCGGTCCCTTCGATAAGCAGCAGCAGATTGGAAAAGCCGCCGCCCCCGGCCTTTACCCGCGCCAGAGCCTCCAGCAGATACCTGTGCCCCTTCCGGGATTCCAGCACGGCCACCACGCCCAGCACCACCGCCCCCTCCGGGATGCGCAGTCTGCCGCGCACGGCCGAGGCAGGCTCCGTCTCCGGGCGTGCGGCTATGCCGTTAGGGATGGTCAGCACTTGCCCGGCCGGAGCCAGTACGCCGCGCAGTTTTTCCGCCGCGTAACGGGAGCCGGTCACGAATACCCTGGTATGCCGGGCCACAAAGCGGTCGACGCCTTTTTCAAGACGCCTGGAGAGGCTGTCGTACGGCGCCGCCACATTGTTGACCACGAAAAGGATCCGGCCGATGCCGGCCGCTTTGGCCGCGAACACCGCGGCAACGCAGGAATAAGCGCCCGGATAGCCGCCGTTATTGATATGCGCTATATCCGGCCGCAGCCTCCTGAAGAGAAAGAACAGGACGAAAAAAGCGTAAAAAGCGAAGGCGGCTCTCAACGCGAAAATTATTCCGGCCGCGCGCAAAGCGCTGGAAACTGTCCTGAAACCCGGTCTATCCAGCGCTTCAAGGACCGATTCCACCGCCGGCACTCGCAGCGGAATCAGCCGGGCCTCCGGCCGCACTCTGGCTGCGAGTCCCGAAGCGTACCTGGGACTGTCGCGGTACGCGAAGATCAATTCGAACCCGGCGGATAATTCCGCGCTGTTCAGCAGATTGGCCGGCATATTCTCGCAGCCGGCGAAAAAAGAACAGTCGGAATACAGCAGTACCCGGGGACGGGCTTTATTTTCCATCTGCCTTTTCCCCGGCCGCGATGGTCAATTGCAGTCCCCGTTCCAGCCCGGTCTCCGGCTTCCAGCCGAACGCTTTTACGGCCTTTGAAAAATCCACCCGGTAATCCATGATCTCGGCGGGCCTGTAAGGCCTGGCGCCTATCTCCAGCAGCTTTTCCCTGCCCATGAGCCGCCCTATTTTCATGGCGAGGTCCCGTATGGAACAGGTTTCTCCGGAGCCGATATTGAAAATCCCGCCGAAGCCCGTACCGGCGGCGCCCGCGGCCAGGTAAACCGAGACCAAATCGTCTATGAAAATAAAATCACGCACCTGTTCCCCGGCGGTCATGGCGAACTTTTCCCCCCGCCGCAGGGTTTCTATAACGCTGGGAATGAACATTCCCGCTTCCTGACCGGGACCGTAAGCCAGAGTGGGCCGCAGGACGATGGCCGGCAGGCCGTAAAGGCGGTGAAAAAGCCCGGCCAGGCGGGTGGCGCAGAATTTGGAAAAGGAATAGGGACCTACCGGATCTTCCCGGTAATCCTCGCGGAATGGCGGTTCGGCGAAGCGGCCGTACTCCTCGCCGGTGCCCAGCAGCAGCACGGCCCGGCAGACGGGGACTTTTTTCAGCGCCTCGAATAAATTCAGCGCGCCAAGGAAATTCACCTCCAGCATCGGCCTGAGCAAAGCGGCGTCGGCCGTCCGGTCCACGCGGCCGGCCAGATGGAATACGAACTCCGGCGAGATCTCCCGCACCGCCGCCGCAAGCGCCGCGGCGTCCCGCACATCGCATTTGAGAGCGCGCGGACCTTCCCCTTCCGCGCTGTCCAGGGAATAGACCTCCGCGCCCAAAGCCTCCAGCTTTTTCCGCAGGCGGCGGCCGATGAAGCCGGCGCCTCCGGTAATGAGCGCCTTTCTGCCGGCGTAACGGTCTTTAAGCTCGGTTTCTGTCATTGCGGAACCGGTGTTTTACAGGTCTCAAGATAATAGGTCAAGGTGTTCAGCGGGAACAGCATGGAAAGCCGGGCCTCGTAAAAGACCGGACGCTTATTGGCGAACCACCGGAGCAGGCGGCCGGGAAGAGAGTGCGTCATGGCCTCGTCGAATACGACCTTCTTCACCCGGAAACGGCAGCGGGAGTACTTATAAAGCCTGCTGAAGTCCTTGTCGGGGTCGAAATAATCGAAGCTGCGCACCGTGAAAAAATGCCGGTGCGTGGGGTCGATAAAAGCGTAATGGCTGCGGAAAAAAGGCGCAATGATCTTGATCTCCGCGCCGTCTTTGGTTATCCGGTGCAGTTCCTCCAGCACCTTCAGCACATCGTCCAGATGCTCCAGCACATTGTCGGCCTGCACGAACTCGAACTCCCCGTCGGCGAAGCCGTACGGGAACTTGTTGAGGTCGTGCACGATATCCGCGTCCGAATCCGGCGAGATATCTATCCCCACCGCGCCCGGCATCTTCCTCTTCCCGCAGCCCAGGTCCAATGACTTCATGATTTCAGTTCTCCACCGCGACTTTGGCGGCGACCTCCCTGAAAAAATCCCTGGACCAGAGGGCCACGCTGTCCGGGGAAGGCAAAAAACGCGACACATCTTCTTTCGCCTGGTTAAGGTTCACGGTGTCGATGCGCCCGGACAATAACGCCCTGAATTCTTTCTCCGTCAGAGGTTCTTTGCCGGCCCAGTCTCCGCTCTGGCGCATCCTTTGCTCAAGATGGCGCAGATCGAGCGGAGTATTTCTCCCGGCGAACCACACAAAATCGTACCAATCGCGGCCTTTGACCCGGGTTTTCCACCTGCGGAACAGAAGCGCGTGCATTTTTCCGGCGAACATCGACGGCGGCGCAAAAACCTTGACGCCGAAAGGAACGGGCGCCAGCAAAGTCCGCGTCTCCGTTTTGAACATGAGCGGAGGGTCCGTGTCCACTTCGATCTTGATCTTCGTCGCCGGCATCGCCGGTTCCCCATCCAGGCCGATCACGAACAACTGCCGCAGCGTATCGGCTTTAAGGAAAGCCGACTCCACCCGCGACTCCGCCGTTTTCTTTTTAACTTCGACTTCCGCCGTGAAGCCGAACGCGGCGAGTTCTTCCTTTATAAAGCCGCAGTAGCCTTCCAGCCTGAACCCGGAAACCGGCTTCAGAAGAGAGAAATCCAGATCTTCGCTGAATCTGTCCAATCCGTACAGTACGCGCAGGGCCGTGCCCCCGTAAAATGCCGCGTGCTCGAAAAACTTTCCCCGCCAGAGCCCCAGGAGCGCGATCTCCTGGAGTATTTCGCGCAAAGCCCGGGACCGGGCCTCGCCGGACGAGACCGGGTACTTCGCGAGCATGGATTCTATGGCCGGGTTCATTTCTCCGCCTTGAGCTTTTCCAGCACGGCCGCGCAAAGCCGTATCTTCCGCGACCGCGCCAGCCCGGCGCATTCGTTCAGAAGCCGGAGATCCAGCGCCGCGAAAGCGCCTTCATCCAGACGCAGATCCTTAAAAAGATACTCCGCCGCTTCCTTCTGGCTGTTAAAAATATTTCCGGCGTCCTCCCGGATCTTATCCGCCAGGGCGCGTTCCGGAGAAGCCGCCAGGAACGCTCCGCCCTTGAATTCCATCCGCCGGATTCCCACGGAATAGTACTTCCGGGGAACCTGGCTGTAAACGAACTCTCCCAGCGGAGTTTTGAATGTTTTAGCCCGTTTAAATGTCGCCGAGGTCAGGGCATAAACGGCTTCCGGGATCAGTCCATAGCGGGAAAGCATATAATCGGAGGAAACCATGGAAGGTCCGTAGATCAAATTCGCCAGGAGTTCCCTGGAATAAGGCCGGCGTCTGTAAGCCTCTCCGAAGACATAAAGCCCTTTTTTCACGCGAACGACATCTCCGCTTCTGATAAGGGAGGCTATCTTCATAGAAGGATTGCCGTAGCCGGCAAGCAAACCCATCAGGGTTTGATAATCAAATTCCTCGCCCTCGATCTGGCCGCGAAGATCAACCTTCATTTGTATATTTTAGCATAGTATATACAGTAAATCTGTAGTTACCATACATAAATGTGGTATTTTACAGCCGGTTACCTATGATCTCGCCCAGCCGGCCCGCGTAGCGCCGTATCTCTTCCCTGTCCATGCCTATCAGCCAGGGCAGGGACCAGATCGCGCAGCCGGCTAGAACCAGATAAAGGCAGCCGGAGATCAGAAAAGGCGCTATAAGATGCAGCCTGTCGAATGAATCCATACCCGGGAAAACGGCGGCCGCGGCCAGCTTTACCGCCCAGCCGGCGGTCAGCATGATTCCCAGCCCCGCGATCTGGTAAAGGTAGTCGAATTTCCACTTATGATTGCGCGCGATGAACCACAGCAGTATATTTACCGAGAGGATGTTAAGACCCACCATCTTTACCGCCATGCCCATGGCGCCCAGCCCCAGCCCGGGGATAAGATGCCCCTGCGCCGGGGCCTGTAATAGATAGGAAATCGGCAGGCTCAGGAACATGCCGGCCAACGAAACCGCCATGTACTGCTTCGTCTTTTCGCTGGCCAGAAATACCGTTCCGGCCACCTGACCCAGAGACTGATGCAGCGGATAGAGAAGCATCAGCCCCAGCACCGGGCCGGCCTGGGAATAGGGCCGCCCCAGCAAAGCGCCTATCACCTGGCCGCTCCAGGGTATCAGGAAACCGGAGAGGACCGCGCCGAACATATAAAGGCCCCGTGAAACCCTGCGGAAGATGCTGCGCACCCGCTCCGAGTCGTTAAGCCTTACCGCCTCGGCCGTCTCCTTCCAGAAAATATTGAGTATCGAAGTAGTGGCCAGAACGCTTATAGTGGCGAACTGGAAAGCGACCTGGTAAAACCCCTGCTGGCTGGCGCCGCCGAAATGCTGGAGCAGCCATTTATCCGAAAAATCATAAACGAACCCGGCCGCCGACAACATGGCCAGCGGGGCGCAGTAGGCCCGGTATTTCCCGAACATCTCCCGCGGCGAGATCTCCTCTCCGGCACCGCCGCCTTGCCGCGCGAACGGGGCGAGAACCCGCAAACCGGCGAACGACATGGCGAGATAGAGCAGCACCAGCAGCGCCAGCACGGAGCGCACCGAAATTCCGCCGTATTTGTACAGCAGGATCGCGGAGGAAAGATACAGCGCCGCCAGAGCTATGTTCAGTGACTGTACCTGAACGGTTTTCCGGGCGGCTTCGCCTATCTGCGTAACGGTCAGCCAGATCTGCTGCTGTAAGAAAGAGGCCGAGAAAGCGAGCAGGATAGCGGATCTGTCATGACCGAGCCAAAGCCTGTCCCGCAGGTCCGCCGGAAGAAAGAAGGCGACCGCGCAAAGCGTGAACAGGAACTGGAAAGCCAGCCATAGTCCGTACCAGGAATAATACCTGAGCGGCCGTTTTTCCTGGGCTATAAAAGTGTAAAAAGCGTTGGAGGTCCCCAGGTCCAGCAATGAACGGAGGGCGACGAAGCTCCCCAGCAGGAACGACAGTTCCCCGTAGCCGGCGGGAGAAAGCCCCCGGGCTATGATAAGCCCGGTAAAGAAGCTCATTCCCGCGCGCAGCGCGTTGGAAACAAGGGAAACAAGGAACCTTTTCTTCACGGAAGCGGGCATAGTGTTATAGATTTTCAGCGGCCCGGCCGTTTCCGGGACAGCAGGGCGGGCAGGAACGAAAGATCGAACGGAGTCCTGATATAGCCGGCCAGGACCGCGGGATCGGCACGGCGGCCGGAGGCCAGAAGCGCGCCCAGCGCCTCCTCGTCGGCGGCAGCCGGCACGGCCGGATCGGAGCCGTCGAAAGGCGGCACCAGCGGATAGTTCAGCAGGTCCAGCCCGCCGGCGGCGGGCTCGTAAACCAGATAATTGACCCCGGCCAGCAGGCTTTCCAGGAACACCGTGGAGGTGGGGCCGATGGTCAGCGAGGCTCTCGCCAGTGAAGCCGTCAGTGGCGCGTTATCGGGCACGAAAAAATCCCCGCCGAGGAAGCGTTCGTACCAGGCGGCGGATTCGGAGGGATGAAGCCGCAGACGCGCCCGGCGGACGCCGGCCTTCTCCAGCGCCTTCCGCAGGGAGCAAAGATACAGTATAGAGTTCCCCCTGTCGCTGAGGATCTGCTCCGCGGTGTTCTGCGCCCCGGGCACCGCCTTGCTTAGCACCAGGACATCGTCAAGCGAGAACCGCGGCGCGCCGGCCGCCGGCTTCCGGTAGCCCGGATGGCCGGTGACAAAGATCTTTTCCGGAGGGACCCCGGCGCGCGCGTAGCTGTCCTTTATCCTGTCACCCCATACCAGCAGATAATCGGCCCTGTTGTCGTCTATCGCATTGTACCGGCCGGGCAGGCCGTGCAGAGAGACGAAGGACGGCAGTCCCAGTTCACGGAAGATCTTTATGGCCAGGCGCTCGAAAAAAGGCAGATCGAAGGGAACCACCAGAGCCGAGAAACCGGCTTTCGAGTAATACTTTTTCAGGGCGGCTTCCAGAGCGTGGATCTCCGCCGCGAATTCCGGCCTGACCAGCAGGCTGAAATCGTCGTTTTCCAGCCGGGCGATCATCCTTCTTATGCGGAAATACAGTTCGTCGTCCCCCAGCTCACGGCGGCCCAGCCGCCAGGGCGCGTCCGAAACCCCGAAACCGAGCTCTTTCAGCGCCTTGTTGAAGCTGAAATAGGCGTTCGAAGAGACCCGCGTCCCGGCGCTCCCGGCCGGAGAGGTCCGGCCTTTGCTCTTGAACGAAAGGACTATCTCCCTGACGGAGGTTTTCAGGGCGGCCAGCCGCCGCCCGCCGTCCGTCTTTTCATACGGCGTCGCGAACTGTCCCCCGTAATAATAGATCCGCTTGTCCAGCTCGTACTTCAGGCTGTCGATGATCTCCGGGTCCAGTCCGCTTTTCTCCCGCAGCCAGCGGACAAGATAAAAATTCTGCATTAGTTATACTTCCTGAACACCGGTTTTACCGGGTCGCCGGTCAGAAGTTCCCGGTAGCCGCCGCGCGACAGCGCTTTCTTATATGCTTTCAGTATCCTGCCGAAAACCTTCAGGGTCTTTTCTATTTCTTTTTCGCCGTGCGACAGGCTGAGCGGGAAGGTGCCCCTGAAAAGCACGCCGTGCTTCACGGCCTCCTGAAAGACCAAAGTCTTGTAGCCGTCGCAGAATTCCTTTTTTTCGTCCCGGAACTGCATAAGCAGCCAGCAGGGATCGCCTTTTACCGTTATATATTCCGCCAGGCCCTTCGCCTTTATAACTTCCTCCAGGCCCTTGCGCAGTGATTCTCCCAGTTTCTTGTTCCTTTCCACCAGACCGGTTTCCTTTACGATTTTTATCGTGGCCAGCGCGGCGGCCAGCGCATGCGTTTCGGCGCCGTGGGTGGTGGAGATGAGGAATACCCGCTCTTTTTGATGGTTTATTCCGCCCAGCTCCATTATCTCTTTCTTTCCGGCCAGCATACAGCAGGAGAAACCGTTGGCGACCCCCTTCCCCCAGGTGGTGAGATCGGCCTGTACGCCCAGCATGGAATGCGCCCCCGGATAACCAAGGCGGAAGCCGGTTATCATCTCGTCGAGTATGAACACCGCCCCGTTCTTCGCGCACAGTTCCTTCAGTTTATGCAGGAAACCGTCGGCGGGATAGTCAAACTCCATCGGCTCCAGTATCACGCAGGCGATCTGGCCGGGATACTTCGCGAACAGGTCCTCGACCGACTTTATATCGTTGTACCGGAAGGTCAGGGAAAGCTCCGCGACCTCCCGCGGAACGCCGGAATTGTTGGGTTTTTTCCCCATGAACCAGTCGTCGTAGGAAAAAAAGCCGTGATCGGCGCAGAAAGCGACCAGGTCGCGGCCGGTATAGGCCCGGGCAAGTTTCACGGCCGCCGTGGTCACCGTGGAACCGTTCTTGGCGAATTTCACCATCTCGGCGCCCGGCACCTGGCTTATGAAATACTCGGCCAGTTCGCTTTCCATCGGCGACGGGCATTGGAAATTGCTGCCCTTTACCAGTTCCCGCCTGACCGCGTCCAGCACCGGCTTATAGGCGTGTCCCAGGTTGACGGCGGTAAGCCCCATCCCCCAGTCCAGATATTTATTCCCGTCCACATCCCAGACGAAGCAGCCTTTGCCGCGTTCTATCAATTTTGGACCGAGCTTGGGCGACTGGTCCGCGCCCTTGCTGTAGGTATGAGCGCCGCCCGGTATTATCTCCTGCGCGCGCGCGCAGAGTCTGTCGGAATTCTCGAACCTGGTGATCATATTACCTCTTTGCTATCAGCCGTTCTTTTAAAGGAGTCCCCATTGCAATGGCCCGAGCCGCTTTTTTCCCCAGCACGGAGCGCCAGCGGGTCGGCGGCATGCCGTCGCCGGGACGGATGGAACGCAGATTTTCCGGAGTGAAAACCTC
>Ga0074195_1003472_pt1 | contig 14792 bp, 13 predicted proteins | sample EPASupsiteHSE623_FD_64525 | JGI IMG/M metagenome (GOLD analysis project Ga0074195, IMG submission 64525) | Bioremediated contaminated groundwater from EPA Superfund site, New Mexico - Sample HSE6-23 | ecosystem: Environmental > Aquatic > Deep subsurface > Groundwater > Contaminated ...
CTCTCCCTCCAGCACAGCCTCCACGCCTCCGCCAGGGACGTTTCTTACCCAACCCTTGATCCCCATCTCTCTGGCCTTATTCTGGGTAAATGAGCGGTAGAAGACGCCCTGCACCCGGCCCGATACCCTCACATGCACGCAGATCATCTTTTAACTCCGGCAACCAGATCTTCAAGTGCTGCTTTCTGATCTTTGGCCTTGATTATTCCTGACGCCAGGAGGACGCCCTCTGAGCCCAGATCTAAAGCTGCCAGCAGGTCCTCTCCGTGGGTGATTCCCGCACCGCATAGTACACCAACGCCTGGAGCTATCTTCTTTACAGCTGCTACTGAGCCGCGAACAACTTCAGGGTCTGCCTTTGAGACTGGTATCCCGCTGCCTATCAGCTCAGGCGGCTCAACGGCTACATAGTCCGGCTCTAGAGCGGCTGCTGCTTTTGTGGTGGCAACATTGTTGGTGCAGACGATCGTTGCCAGGCCTGAGGACTTGCAGGCCGAGATGGAGGCCTCGATATCTGCCAGCTTAAGCCTGCGCTCAGAGTGATTGATGAGTGATCCGCTCGCGCCTGCAGCCTTCAGCGACGCTGCGGTCACATGGCCGGTAAAACCGCCAAAGCCCACGCCGTCTACATGCTGAGCATAGACTGGTATCTTCACGGCCTCAGATATGACATGGATGTCTGCAACCTGAGGCGCCACGGCAATCTTTACAGAGTGCTCAATAGACACATCCTCGCAGATCTTAGCTAAGCGCAGGGCAGCAGCGCCTGTGGATTCACGGTAGGTCTTGAAGTTGAGAACTATTATGGTCATTTCATCCCTCGCTTGGCCCTATAAACTCAGAGAGCATATATATTTTGGCTGCACTGCTTTGGCTACGCTGCGAACTCAGGTCTTCATAGTAATGCTCATAAACTTCGGAATGGACGCACTTCCCAGTAAAGATCATCCTGATGCAGCCCTTATGTATCATGGCAATCATAGGCAGAAGTCCAGTCTCCCCCTGCGAAATCATGTGATAGAGAAGGCCCTCAGGATTGGAGTAATCCAACAACACCTGCTCCAGGTCTCTGTGGTTTTGCAGGAAAAGATCCAGTTCGGGCTTGCTCTTTTGGCAGATGGCACAGCTCTCCCTGCCGATGAAGAGAATCACAGGCTGCTCTCTACGGGAGATCGACTCGGCCGTCTTCACAGCAGGCCCGTAGGTATCCTTTAAAAACTTAGATACAATATCAAAGACCTCTTCCGCAGGTACTCCATACTTCGTTGCCAGCTCTTCGCTGTGCTGCTTTAGCTTAAACTCCATGAACCCCTGTACGCGGCTCATGAGATCCATAGGCTCTGCTGTGCAGTTCATCCTTAAAATCGTAGTGGTATAAAAGGCAGAATTTCTAACCAGGCTCCAGCCAGTTTCCAACTAAGTGACCACTCCCTCGACTAAAGTCGAGGGCATCTACGGCCTTTCAACCGAGGGATTGTGATCCCAGTCCCACTGTTTGATTGGCTTCGATGCTCGTCGTTCTAGGTTCTAGTCTGACTGAGTTTCGACTGCGTCGAAACCTCGCTAACTCGAAGAGTTAACGAGACCTACCTGAGTCTATTCTACTTCTAGTAGCAAAGGTCAGACAAATAGCAGTAGGCAATCTGGTGATATATAGGTTATGTATGCGGGGTGAAAGTAATAGGTACGGGCTGTGCCACGACTACGTCGGTAGCAGTCTCGACGCAGTCGAGACATATCCCTCCAATGAATTGGCGGGGATTAGCCCTGCTTTTATCCTAATTGCAAAAAGCTTGTTGCCTGAGGGCAGGCTTTTCGAGGTTTAGGCCATCACCTGTTCTTTCAGGATGTACCTGATCAGGTCTTCAGAGAGCTTCGTCTCACGCTGCACGCGCTTCACAGTCTCGTCTATGCTCATGCCCTCGGAGATGAGGCCGGATATCCTGCGGATGACCTTCTCGCTTATGGTATAATACTCATCTATATCCTTGCGGTGTCCCCAGACATCGCCCTTTAAAAGCTGAACTCCCTGAATCTCCAGGAACTGTTGGGCAGCCCTTGACATGGTCTCGTGATAGGATGGAGGGATCTGCACTGCCCGCAGCCTGGGGCATGATTGCACCAGGCCCATTACATCCATATTAGAAGCACGAAACGCAAGATGAACAATCTGCTCATTTCTGTTTAAATCGGTTATCTCCTTCTTCGAACTCACTACCCTCAGCTTCATGATACTACAAATGCTCTTAAAATATTTATAGATAATGGTAATCATAGTAATCCCTATTACGATATACTGAGAGTAGAAACTGAGTCCATAAAATATTTATGTATAAGTGCCAGCCAGGAAAAATATGTCTAGAGATATTTAATACCCAAATATTGCCTTTTAGAATAGTATAATTTTTATTTTTATTCAGCTAGTCCTCTAAGGATGAGCGCGAGAAGAGCTTCATTTAAAGCCTGGCTTTTGCACAAAACGATTTTATGGCCACCGCACAGTTAGACAAGAGGTTATATGCCATGCTCTGGCTCGGCCAGGAGCCCAGGCCGCAGTCAGGACCTACAGCTCTAAGCCTCTCTCCAAAGAGACTGTATGCAGCGTCAAGCCTCTTCTCCATGACCTGAGGCGATTCCATGCCTAAAATCTCCCTCTCAAGCCGGGGAAGATCGCCCCAGAGGTTTATGCCCAGCTGCTCGTTTCGCCTTGCAGACATGGCTAAAATATCTGTCCTGGCAATTCCTGCCCGAAGATAGGTATCAGTCTCCTCAAGCACATTTTTGTCAACAAGCTTCAGGTAATCTGGATTGGCCGCAGACTCGATGCCTACAATGCTAATTCCCGGAACGCGGGCACAAGGCTCTGCATAAAGGGGTGAGTGCAGGTGAACCTCGCAGTCCATGCCCCTGCAGGGCTCGCTTGCGATCTCCAGCGCCTTGAGGATATCATCTTCACTAAAGACAACGTTGGAGCTAATCCCAAGGCTCGGCTCATCCAGGGAGGCTACAGCCATCTTTCCCTGCTCTTTGGCGTTCTCAAGGAACCTGGCCACGCTCTTTGCCAGGGTGAAGAGGATGTCAGAGTAGCTCGTGGCTGCGAAGGCGGAGATGTAAAGCTCCACAGGGCCTGTGACGCACACCCGGACTGGCATTCCGGGCGCTATAGCCCGAAGCTCCAGAATCTCAGCGTACTCCTTTTTAATGAGGTAAGGGCTCTCCACAAGCTCTGGATTCTCGATTGGGTCCATGAACATCCTGATCATGTCCCTGAACTGGGGGTATGTCGGCACTTCTACGCCGGCAGAGACCTTCTGTGCTAAAACGTCCTTCACAAGATCCAGGTACTGCTCACCGGATAACCTATCCAGCCTCATCCCTTTTGGCAGAGGATAGCTGCCTATGTCGTCAAAGAAGATGCCCTCTTTCTCCATTTCTCCCGTCTCCAGCCCTTTCAAATTAAATGAAATTCTTTAAATGAAGTTCTTCAGATATCCCTTTAGCGATTGGTAATCCCCGTTCATCCTCTGGAAGTGCTCCTCTTGCTCATCCAGCTTGGCCATGGCCGACGGCAGCTGAGGGTTTACTCCTGTAGCCCTGACGATCTCATCCGGGAACTTGGCAGGATCTGCGGTCTCCAGTGAGACGCAGGGGCTCCAGTCGCCGCATTCATCTAGGTACTTCATCAGCCCTGCGAAGCCGACGGCTCCGTGGGGCTCCAGAAGGACTTTATGCCGGATATAGGCCTCGTGGATGGTGTTTCTGGTCTCCTCGTCTGTGACGGAGACGGCGTAAAGCTCGCGGCGCATGGCCTTCAGGTCTGGCTGTTTATTCACAAGGCCTGTCTCATCCATCTGGCCACCGTAGAGACTGAAGAGCCTGGCCAGGTTGCTTGGGTGGCCGACGTTCATAGCATTGGATATGCAGTTCCTGCTGGGCCTGATGGGCTCATATTTTCCTGTCTTCATGAAGTTCGGGAACTCATCGTTCTCGTTGGTGGCGACCACATACTTGTGAACGGGCAGGCCCATCTTTAGGGCGATCAGTCCGCCCATGAGGTCGCCGAAGTTGCCCGAGGGCACGGAGAAGACAACGGCTTCACCATCAGGCGCGACGCGAGAGTGGGCGTAGAAGTAGTAGACCGCCTGAGGAAGCAGCCTTCCTATGTTGATGGAGTTGGCAGATGACAGGTTCAGGCCCTTCAGGTCCGGATCAGCGAAAGCCTGCTTCACCAGGGCCTGGCAGTCGTCGAACTTTCCCTCCACCGCCAGGGGGAAGACGTTCTTTCCTAGCGTTGTCATCTGGCGGCGCTGGCGCTCTGTGACCTCCTTCTCGGGGAATAATACTACTACTTTTATGTTATCAAGGCCGAAGAAGGCATGCGCCACGGCTGAGCCGGTATCGCCCGAGGTGGCCGTAAGTATGAGGATCTCCCTGCCTTCCTGACGAAGGAAGTACTGTATCAGCCTGCCCATAAGGCGGGCGGCGAAGTCCTTAAAGGAGCAGGTGGGTCCGCGGTCCAGGCGCAGCACGTACTTGCCGTCGTAGACCTTCTCCACGGGAACTTCGTAATTGTAAGCATCCTGAAGCATTGCCTTCAAAGCCTCGTCCGGAACCAAATCGCCCAGGTAGGGCTCGACGACCTCGTAGGCTATCTCCGGATAGCTCATCTTGGAGAACTGCAGGATCTTATCGGAGGGAACCTGAGGGATCTTCTCGGGCATGTAAAGGCCCTTGTCCGGGGCCTGGCCCACCAGAAGCGCCTGGCGGAAGTCTACGCGCTCCGGGTGGCCGTTGGTGCTGAAGAACTTGAGATTTGACATGGTCAGAAGTTGATAAGGCGGAGGAGTTTTTTAAGCTTTGCCAGATTCCCCGAACGTCGCTTTAACTAGCCCCCACCCCTTATCCTTCCTGTAAGCCCCCACGACCTCCCTCACCATCTCTAAGAACTGGTCCTGGCTGTACCTCAGCTGCGATGCCAGCCGCTCGACCACAGGCTCAACGTTCTTGACATCATCGCTGCTTATGCTCCTCAAGATCACAGCAGAAAGCGCCATCAGCCTCAAGCCCTCGGGGATGCGATCCTGCTGAACGGCTATCGCTCCCAGCTGGAAGAAAACGCCGGCCTCGCCGGTCTTGTCGCCCAGTTCTTGAAAGATCTTCAGGGCTGTTACGAAGCTCTGGCGGGCAACCTCCTTATCGCCGGCCTGTGCCTCAATCGATCCAAGGTTATGCAGTATTGCAGCCTCGCTCCTTTTGTCGCCCATCTCCTGCTTTAGCGCCAGAGACTTCTTGAACTCCTCTTGTGACAGCTGGAAGTCGCCCAACTCCATGTCCAGAGAGGCCAGGTTGAAGAGCGCTGAGGCCTCGCCAGGCCTGTCGCCAATTCGCTGCAGGATCTCCAGGGATTTAAGAAGCCTCTTCCTTGCGGACTCGTAATTTCCCTGGCGCAAATCGATAGTCGCCATGTCATGGAGAGTTGCCGCCTCTCCTATGCGATCGCCAATCTGCTCTTGAATTTGCGCTACCCTCTGCAGCTTTTCCAAAGCTTCCGCCTCCCTCTTCTGCTCCATATCTATGGATGCGAGGCCGTGCAGTGCTGCCGCCTCTCCAGCCAGATCGCCTCCGGCATTGCAGATATCGGCAGCCTTCTGGAAGCTCTCCCTGGCCAGATCGTACTTCCCCTGACGGAAGTAGGCAGTGCCAAGGCCATGGCAGGCTACAGCATCAGGCCCAGCCTCCAGTGCTTGCGAGTACCACTCTATCGCCTCGGCATAACGCCCCTGATCCATATAAGCCCGGGCGATCCAGTTCATAGGTCCGGTATGCCTCTCCAGCCTCAGGAGCTGCTCGCTTAACCTTACCATCTCAGAGTAGTAGCCGCGCCTCTCAATGTAGCCGCTGATGCGGGCAGTTACAGGCCTGGCGGACTCCAGATCCTCGGCTGCCAGGTACTGCCCTCTGGCCTCCAGCAGGCAGTCCAGGCGCGAGAGCCCCAGCTCTGAAGCACGCCCTGACTCAGCCATACTTATCAAGAAGTCGCCTGCGGCACTGTGCGCCGTACGCCGCTCTTCATCAGCTAGCAAACTCAAGAGGAAGGGCCTGGCCTGCGAAGGAACGGCCCAGAGGTTCCCTACAGGATAGGCCATGGAGAACTCCTGCCACTCATCCGCGAAGGCGGAAGCAATGTTCTCCGGCACGTTGGCCACTGCTGCCAGCCCTGCAGGGCTTACAGCCGTGTTAAATACAGCTACCCGGGCGAGAGCCAAACCTGCCTCACGGCTCAATGAACCGTAAAGCCTGGCCAGGAACTCATCGCAGAGGCTGATCTCCTCTCCTTCAATCCTCAGTCCTCTTCGCATCTGAGCCAAACAAGCGGGCAGGCCAATGGTGTTATGAAGCCCCTGCAGCTTTGCGTATCTGATCTTGCCGCTTCTGTAGCTTGCTGAAATAAGATCGTCCTTCAGCAGATATTTTATGAATGCCGCTTCAGATAAGCCTAAAATAGGCCACTCCCAGGCCTTGCGGGGTAAAGTCATGGCATCTGCAGGCAGTACTTTGCTTGTGATAATCGCGCGGCCGTGATCCATCTGCCTTAGCATGTACAGATAGAACTCCGACAGCTCGCCATCCTTTATGTTCCCGGTTTTCTCGTCTAAGTCTAGGCCGTCTAAAAGGATCAGGGCGCGGCTTCGTTCGAGCACATCCAGCATGCTCTCCAGCCGCTCACCCGGCGAGACGGCAGGGTCCCTCAGACGCTCGGCCTCTTCCTTTCGGCCCGAAGCTGACAGGGCGCTGATAGCAGCTTCCAGAAGTCGGGCTGCGCTTAAAGGATTATACTGAGAGCTGTAGAGAGGAATTACAGAATATCCTTCTGAGGCAAGCCTCAAGCCGAGAAGCGTGGCCAGAGCAGTTTTGCCTGCCCCATCTGGGCCGGTGATGACAACTGCTCTGGCTGTCCCCTCCCTCAGAGCCGATGTGAGCCTCTGCAGATCTCTTCTCCTGTTCACGAAATCCTCTACATAGCCCTCAGTCATGCCTGGTAGAGGACTTTGCACCTTTTGCTCCCTGGAAGGAGCGACAGCCTCAATGCCCGGGTCGAAGAGACGGGCACGATCTTCAATCGAATAAAGAACGGGCAGAGCGCAGATCTTTCCCACCTCGCTGCATGATCTGTATGCATCCGCCCTCGCCCGGCCCAGGGCATCATCCAAAGTCTCTGAATCCAGAGCACTGTAAAAGGCCTTGATGGAGCCTGCAGAAGCGTTCCATGCCACAGCCATTGGAACGTGATCTGTGAGTCTCTGACAGAGCAGGTCCAAAGAGGAGGGCGTCTCAGACTGACAGCCACCGAGGATTATGCACTGGGCTTTGCTTTTGGCTAAAGCTGGTCCAATTTCATCAGGAGTTCGTAGATCGGGCCTTCCGCCCTCAGATTGGAATGAGAGATGCACTTTGCCATCCTTCAACTTTCCCTGGCAGAATAGGTGGATAAGATGCGGATGGAAGGACTCTGCACGGCTCACAAGCTCGTCAAAGCTTCCCATATCGCAGATCTCAAAGGCCACGCCCAGGCCCTCCATGGCCCGAATGATCGACCTCTCCTCCTGCTCATAGTCCAGGGGCTCGCACGCCATGAAGAGCGCCCTCAGAGGGCCGGGGGGAAGAGTGCCGGAGAAGACGGGCAGGTCATCGGCCGGTTTTGAAAGACGGCGAATATCAAAGTCCGGATGAGATCCAATTGCTGTGTCCCACTTCAGGCGGAGAAGCTCCCAGGGCAGCTGGAGCACCTCTGGAACCTGAGATGCCACGACCAGCCCTGTGGCCTCAGTCACCTTGGGCTCGACCTTCTCCCAGGATCTCTTGAAGAATAGATGAAAGAGCCCTCGTCCCAAGATATCGAAGTAATCCCTGGCAGTATCGGCTCTGCAGCCAGCCTCGAAGAGGGAGCTGTACTGCCGGGAGATCTCAGAAACCTCCTGAGACTCCACTGGGGAGAGGGACTGCTCGGCCAGGACCTGACCCCCTGAAAGGACCCTGAAGTTGAAGATGCGAGCAGCAGGCGTGCCCGCCTCAGAGATAGAGATGATCATATTTTGCTTCATGCGTTTGATCCTCTTGTTGATTGACTATTAATGCCAGTTCTCATTCTTGCCCTCAATAATTGATCAGGTCTTTCGATCTTCATCCTCAAGCCCCTCTGCCCTTCTCAGCTCGCAGTAGTCCTTGGGCTCCATATGCACGACAACGTCCTTCACGCCCTCTATGGAGCCCTTTATCTTCTCTTCAACTGCAAGCCCGACCTTATGGGCATCGTCGATGGAAAGATATGAGTCCACGCCCACATGAAGGTCGATATACATATCCCCCAAAGAGCCGCGGGTCCTCACTCGATGGCAGTTGCAGACGCCTTCCACTGACTCGGCAAGCCTTCGAACGACGCTCTCCTCGATCAGTGCCTTGTCCAGGAGAACCTCAGAGCTCTCCTTCATGATCTCAAGGCCTGTGAGGACGATTAAGCCTGTTATCATGACGGCAATGAGGGGATCGGCCAGGGGGTAGCCCATCCTGACAGCTATAAAGCCAAAGATGACTCCGATAGATGCATAGATATCGCTCCTGGTATGCATGGAGTCTGCCACAAGGATGCTGCTGTTAAGCTTCTTCCCGATGATGTACTCATAGGCAGAGATGCCTATATTTATGGCCAGAGTTGCGCCCATTATGGCGAAGCTGAGTGTTGTGACCTCCGGCACAGTGGGATTTAAAAAACGATCAATAGCTTCTCTAAGCACCTGAAAGCAGGTGGCAAAGAGAAGAACTGCAATGCCTATTGAGGCAAAGGTCTCGAACTTGGAGTGGCCGTAGGGGTGCTCCTTATCGGGAGGCTTCGAGGCCATGGAGATGCCAACGATTCCTATGATGTTGGATGTGCTGTCGAATAGAGAGTGAAGAGCATCAGTGGTCATGCTCAAAGAGTTGGTCAAGAGTCCGTAGGCGCCTTTCACCAGGGCCACAGAGATGTTTATCACGAATATTATCATCAGGATGCGTCTGACTGTAGAATAATAAGTGCCATCAGCCATCAACAATAGATATGGCTATGGAAGTAATAAATAATTTTTTGATCGGGAGGCTATTTCACGATACATACCAGATATTTAGATTTCGAGACTCGAAGCAAAGACGTAATAGACATCACAGACAAAGCCGCCAAAGCAGTTGAGGAATCGGGCTTAAGTTCGGGAATTGCAGTTCTCTTCGTCCCAGGAGCGACAGGAGCCCTAACGACCATAGAGCACGAGACTGGGCTGTTACAGGATTTAGGAGAAGCGCTGGAGAGGCTTGCTCCGCAGAACATCGAGTATGCCCACAACGAGAGGTGGCACGATGGAAACGGCCATTCTCACATCCGGGCTTCGCTCATAGGCCCCAGCATTACTGTGCCCTTTCTGGAGGGAAGGCTGATGCTTGGAACCTGGCAGCAAATAGTGTTCCTGGAGATGGACAACAGGCCCAGAAGGCGAAGGATCGTGGTTTCGATGATGGGGGAATAGCTGGAGTTTTTGGGATTCCTCCTGAAAAATTTATATAGCAAAAGAAGTTAAAATAATGATAATAGTTTTGAATCCTGCCTGTGGAGGGTATAAAACATGGAAGGCGAAGATTTCAAAGTGAAGAGAGACAAGGTCAGAGCTAACAGAGACTTAATTTATAGGGCATTGCTGGATCCTGATTTCCGGAAAGAGCTTAAAGAGAGACCGGCTGCAGCCCTTGGCGTCAAAGAACTCAGCCCGGAGAAAAAAGCCGAGATTAAAATGGTAATTGCGGCGGTAGAATCTATCCGTGATCACATAAGGAGAATGGGAGATGAACTCCTTTGTGCGAACGGTGGGCCGTGTGGAATCGCTTGACCTAACTTGTGTCCTGCAACTCCACATATTTGATTACCATAATAGATTTTTTGCTTTTGATCCCGGATCAATTTCTTTAATCGAGCTAGAGCCCAGAGAGGCTGAATTTCTTAAAGCCTGCAAAGAGCCTGGCGGCCGCGATTTCTTCAGCCCGGATTTTGACCAAAATGATGTTCTGCCAGGCGGATTGTTAGATGGATTAATAAAAAAAGGCCTCTTTTCTCCATTCTATTCAGAAAGAGATGATGATCAGATGACCGGTCCCAGGGTTGAGATCTTGGTTAACGCCACCCAGGAATGTAACCTGGCCTGTCAATACTGCTTTGTTGACAGGGGCAAGTTCGGCTACGGCGATGACCGGGTATGTAAGCTCTCACCCCAATTGGCAGAGAGGCTGGTATCCATCCTCCCAGAAGCAATACCATGGGCCAAAGAGTTTTGCATTCATTTTTACGGAGGAGAACCTCTGCTCAACCTTCCGGCAATTCGAGCCGCAGTGGAGGCAGCTGCTAAATCAGATTGTCGTTTCATGTTTTCTATAACGACCAACGGCACCTTATGCGATGAGAAAATATTGTCAGTTTTGCGCAAGGGCAGGTTCACCGTAATCTTGAGCATCGATGGTCCTTCTGCGATTCATGATGTCTTTCGGAAAACTCAATCTGGTCAGCCAACTCACGCAAAAGTGATCAACTTTCTTAACCTGATCAGGGCAGATCCTGCCCTCACGGTGAGAGGATCGAGCGTAGTTAGACATAATTGGCCTTTAAAAGAGGCATATTCTTATCTTAAAACACTTCCAATCGATCTGATTAAGGCTCAGGCGATCAGGGTGCCGGAGAGCCATCCTCTCGCACTAACCCGTGAAGAACGATCCGAATACATGCAACATCTTTCGGATATTGCCTGGGAGGTCATCCAGGGATTGGAAAGAGGAGAAGCTCCAAAAGATGATCGTTTCAATAACCGCGTTCTTCAGATGCTCATCGGTATGAGGAGGACTTCTTTTTGCGGCGCGGGTCGCTCGATCTTCGGAGTCGCGTGTGATGGAACAGTGTATCCCTGTGTGCTGCTCGCAGGACATGAAGGGATGGCTTTGGGCAAGATAGACGATAGGGAGATGGATTGGGTAGAACATGGCCGTATCTGGGCGAACAAGCCCGCCAACGATAGATGCATCAACTGCTGGGCTCTGCCTTTATGTGGAGGCGGATGCCCGGCCATGGTGTCTGTTTGCGGCGAGGATGAATGCGAGATCTCACGTGTTTCTTGCGAGCTTGCCTTGGCGATATATGGATTCATCAGCAACAAGATAGATCTATTGACCCTGGCAGGAATCCCTGGAGAGCTATATGAACGAAAGACATGAGTTCTGCTTTTTAGACAGAAAACTCTCATTTAACCCTGCAGCAGTACAGCCGAAAGCTGAAAGTCACGTCGTTTCGTATATTAATTCCATGGCTCTTGATGTTAGCGGCAACTGTAACCTCAGATGTACCTATTGCGCTGAATCAGCGACGTTACCGGTGCGGAGAGAGATGCCTAGGCAGCTTATTGATCTTGCCTTATGCAAACTCTTCAGTTGGTCTCCACCAGGGACCGCAATATCTATACATCTCGGAAGCGGAGAGCCACTTCTACAAACTGAATCTGTGCTCGAGATTGGCCAAAGGGCTAACAAGTTAGCTAAAGACCAAAACCATCCACTCTCACTCCACCTGACTACAAATGGGACCATGCTCAATGATTCCATTGTACAGGACCTAATAAATGGAGGATGGAACATCAAAGTCAGTGTTGACGGATCAGAGGCTGTCCACGATCGTCACCGTCTGGATAAGAACGGCAATGGCACCTTCAGGAAAATAGAGGGATATGTAAAATTTATGTCCATGAAGATACCAGAAAGCTTTAGTACAACCTCTGTAATCTGCCGAAGTGTCGATCCTAGTCAGGTGTTCTTTGATATAGCGTCTATGGGTGTTAGGAGGATCGAGCTGGTGCCCGTGGCCGTGCCAAGTTCATCCACCCTTTCCCTTACAGTGGAGGATATGCTGGCCTACAGAGAGTTCATAACGAATTACGCCAAGAGACTTGCAGCGGGCGAGGATTTGCCTATCCATATTCGCTTTCAAAAAAGGCTTCAAAAGGTTTTGGGATATAACAATAGCAGCATTCCTTGCGGCGCGGGACGCAACTTCCTGGCTGTAGGCCCGAATGGGAACCTTTACCCCTGCTTCAGGTTCGTTGGGCTGAAGGATTACAGTTTGGGTGATTTGCGTTCCGGTCCTCTCAGAGCGTCAGTCCAAAAGTTTGTGCAAGAGCCGGGAAGATCATATACAGAGAGGGTATGTTCCGATTGCTGGGCCGGGCCTATATGTGGCGGCCCCTGCTTCGCCTGCTCAGAGCTGCTTTGGAAGGGAAATCCCTCCCCGGATTACTGCTCTATGGTGAGGTGTGAAGGTGAAGCCGCCATCTGGCTGGCATCGGTTCTGAGAGAAGAGAACCCTCACAGGCTTCTGGAATTGATAGGGGTGCCTTTGGAGGGTATATGATGCGCATCACTCTGGTAAAGCCGCCCGAATATTCGAGGCTTAACTTTGGCAGCTTCAGCCTGGCGGTTGTTGCAGCATCGATAATGGATATTGCGGAGATAAGGATTGTTGATGCCACAGATCTGGCCTTGGCTGAGGCTGCCAAGTTGGCAATGAAGTATAATCCTGATGTAGTAGGCATTACCGCGATGGGTTTATCCTCAGTAGGTGCGGTGGGAGATTTTATCAAAACTATTAGATCCAAAGGATTCAAAGGCGCAGTGGTTGTGGGAGGACATGGTGCCACCATGTCCCCGAAGGCCCTGTTGACGAAAGGCGCTGATGCAGTTGTGTGCGGTGAAGGAGAGGCCACCATCAGGGAGCTGTTATTGCAGGGCATATCAGAGCGCATAAAAGGCCTGGCATTGATGAAGGATGGCGAGGTCATCAGGACTCCACCAAGACCGCTTATCGAGAATCTGAATAACTTGAAGGAACCCGCATGGGATTTATTAACTCCTCCTCCTGATGGTGTTTACCTGCTCGAAACCAGCCGAGGGTGTCCCCACGGATGCACCTTTTGCGAGACAACCAGATTCTATGGCCGCAGGTGGAGGGCGAAGTCTCCAGAGCTTGTGGCAAAAGACGTAGCCAGACTCGTTGAAACGAGAGGAGCTTCGGTCATACAGATTACGGATGATAACTTTACTTCTAGCCCAGAGAGGGCTATAGAGATCTGTCGACTCCTCAAATGCGGCCCTCTTCCTTTGTTCTTTCTCTTTTTTGCAAGAACCGATGATATATTACGTTATGAAGAGCTGCCTTTTGCGCTGGCTGAAGCGCACTTTTTGCGGGCCACCATCGGCATTGAGACACTGTCACCGGACTTAGCCAAGAGCGTTGGAAAACCAATTACATTCGAGGAACATAAGAATGCAGTTGAAGCTCTCACAAAAGCTGGCATCTTCACAGTTGCCACATTCATAGTTGGCCTTCCCGGAGAGACGGAAGAAATGCGGAAGAGTTATGTGGAGTCTGCTGTAGAGCTTGGCGTAGATTCTGCCTATTTCCTCCCTTTCCAGCCACTGCCAGGAACGCCTATGGAGCGAGGAGATGGATTGCCTGACGCATGGTGTTTGAAATATGCCGATCTAATAACCAATCAGTTTGAAAATCATCCTCTAGTACTGGAAAAGTTGCTTGATACTGCCAAACAGCCTACAGTCAGAGGCATGATAGCAAGGTCAAGCTTATTGAGAAGGCTAAGAAAAAGGTCCCTATCCGAAGAAACAGCTGCCAAAGTTGCTAGTAAACTGGGTGAGATTGATCCAGCCTGATCAGTGTCTTTAGGCCACCAGGAACTCCGACGGCTGGCCGAGCCTCATCATATCCTCTCTTTGCAAGATCCTGGGGTTGCCCTCGCCGTCAGTTATGGTCAGGTTCTCCAGCCTCCAGGCGCCTCTTTCTGCATCGGAAGGCAGGATCAGGCGAGAGGCGTAAACGCCGTCCTTGAGAGTGCCTGAGGTGCGGTTTTGAGGCATAAAGAGTACCTTTGCAAGAGCTCCGGAGGGGCTTCGAAAGTAAGCTGTCGAGTCGCCAATGCCGCTTTGATCGTCTAAGGCGTGCAGCGTGAAGTTGATGCTGCGTGAGTTCTGGCTCAACACTCCGGGTTCAAGGTCAAAGCCCGCAATGCTTGGGGCCTGGTTATCGGCCATAGGGTTGATGAACGGCTGTCCCAGAGGATCGGAGTTCACCTGGCAGGGGCTTCCAAAGCACGAGCTGCTGCTGCCAAGCTTTATGGTCTTCTCTATGGAAAATGCGCCCACAAGGTCTTCAACGCTGCTGCCGTAGGCTAAAGCGCTATCGGACAGAGCCAGCATGAGGATGACCGCTAAAACCAGCCTTCGAGGATCAGTGATGATCATTCTATCAGGATTATTCAACAGGATGCATAAAGCTTTTCGTCTCAGGCAATTCTTAGAAACGCCAGCAAAAAGGCCAGCCGGACGAGGATGCTAATTCCAGTGGATATCACCACCACGGATAGGCCCAGCCTCGGCCCAAAGAGGGCCGTGTAGTTTGGGACCATGGACCGCAGTGCGAAGATGGGCAGCATGAACATGCTTCCCAGCATCAGGACGATCATTGCCTGGACCTCGGAGATGCTGCCGCTTTTGATCATGGGGCCGAGCATCGATATCCCGAGGATTGGGCTGGCAATGTAAGTCGTCAGGGGCACTATGCTCTCTGGAGGAATCCCGAAGAGGCCGGCTATTGGAAGGATGCTCATCGACTCCAAACCCCCCCCCCCCCCCCACCCCCCAACAAAAAAACACAAAACAAAAAA
>Ga0074195_1003473_pt1 | contig 14784 bp, 10 predicted proteins | sample EPASupsiteHSE623_FD_64525 | JGI IMG/M metagenome (GOLD analysis project Ga0074195, IMG submission 64525) | Bioremediated contaminated groundwater from EPA Superfund site, New Mexico - Sample HSE6-23 | ecosystem: Environmental > Aquatic > Deep subsurface > Groundwater > Contaminated ...
GGGGGGGGGGTGGGGGTGAGGGGAGTTTTTGGCTGGGAGGACACCAGGGACGCTGAGGGAGAGCGCCAAAGCCACGGGCGAGGGTCGGTCCGATGATCGTTTAGAATGAGCTTGATCACAGGCTGGGGCCGCCCCTTGATCTCGACAAAGAGGCGCCCGAGATACTCGCCGATGATCCCCAGAGAGAACATGTTGACGGCACCGATCGTCAGGACCAACACCGCCAGGCTCAAATATCCCCGCGGGCTCGGCACGCCCGCAGCATAGCACACCAGATTGGCGATCATCATGCAGACGGCAAAGATGCCCAGCATGAACGACAGGATCGTGATCAGCCTCAGGGGCGCGAGCGAAAATGAGACGAACGATTTGTACGCCCATAGGCAGTAGGCCAACAGACTGTTCGTCGTCTCTCCGGAGAAGCGGGCCGGTCTCTCAAAGGGAATACCTGTTTGCCGGAACCCCGCGTAGGCACGTAGCCCTCGGATGAGGCGGTCCCGCTCCGGGCAGGCCAGGATGACGTCCACGACGGCCCGATCCATGAGCGAGAACTCTCCCGCGTCCAGGGGAACATCGATGTAGGCGATCCTGTTGAACAGCCTGTAGAAGGCCTTGTATCCGATGTTCCGGATCAAGGACTCGTGGCGTTTGGCGCGGACACCGTACACGACCTCGTTTCCCTCGAGCCACCGGGCGACGAACGACTCGACGAGCTCGGGCGGATCCTGCAGATCTCCGTCCATGATGACGACAGCGTCACCTCGCGCCTGGTACATGCCGGTGGTGAACGCGACCTGAGCGCCAAAGTTGCGGGCGTGCGAAATCACGGTCAGCCGAGGCTCATTCTTGGAAAGGTCGAGCAGCACCTCTTCCGCGTTATCGGGACTCGCGTCGTTGACGACGATGACTTCCCAGTTGGGGGTGACTCCATCCATCGTCAGCGTCAGGCGACGGAGCAGCTCGGTCACGTTACCTGCGTCCTTATAGCAGGCCACGACGACGGAAACGTATCTGTCGGTCAACACGGTGATGAAGAGCCCTTCCAGTCTCCGGAGACGTGCGAAGAACCAAGAGCTAACCGGTGGGGCCACTATACAGTCTCCAGCCCGCACCGGAAAGGGATTTCTCTTCACAAGAGTGGCAGCCGTGCCCGGAGGCTTCAATGACGCAGCATGGCATCTGGCGCCACTCGGATGCTAGAATAACACGCCTTCCGACGAACGCCTTCCGCAAAGGACATGATGCCCGGAACAAAGGCCACGCACATGATTTCCGAACTGGGCCTTGTCGTCTTCTTCCTGAGGCGTTACCGGCTTCCGGTTCTCCTCATCTTCGTCGTCTTCTTCATCTCCGGGTTTCTGGAAGCTGCTTCGATCGGATCGTTCTTCCCCTTGATCAACAGCATCCTCTCGGAGAACTCCGTTCCGGTGGACAAGGGACGCTTCCTGGAAATCATCAGCCAGCTGGCGAAACAGCTTCCGCTCCAAGATCCCATCCTAGCGTCGAGCGTCATGCTGATGGTTCTTGTCGCGACTAGCTTCCTCGTCGGTCTGTTCGCGGACACCGTTGCTTCGAGGTATCGATTCAGGCTCATGGTCGATTACCAGACTCAAGTGTACCAGAAGCTCATGCTGAACCATTATCGCTACTTCCTGGAGACCAAACATGGGGAGCTTGTGTACATCGGGGTGAGCGCGTCGAACGTCGTGAGCGAGGTGCTGATCCACTACCCGCTCATGGTCGTGGAGAGCTTCCAATCGCTGGCGATCCTCGCGTTGCTACTCAGCATTTCCATGAAGGTCACAAGCCTGGTCTTTGGAATCCTGCTCCTGCTCGCCTGGTTCTTCCATCTTCTCAGCAAGAAGCTCGTATACCCTTTGGCCTTCAAAATCCATGAGGTACAATCGGGAATCAGCGGCCTCTTCACGGAGTCGATGAGCGGCATCAAGCAACTCAAGGTATCCAATTCTCTTAGTTTCTTTGTGCAGCGTTACCTGGAGCTGGCCAGGAGGTGCGAGAGACTCTGGTTCATCAGCATCGGAGTGTCCAACTTCTCCGCGCGCTTCGTCCGGTTCGCGGGCATGACGCTGGTATTCCTCTCGATCCTCGTCCTCAAAATGTTCTTTCCTCTTCACTTCAAGAGTGCCCTGCCACTCCTCGCGATCTACGTGCTGGCCCTCCACCGGCTGATTCCATCGGTCACAGTGATCTCTTCCGAGTGGATGGTCATCAAATCCCTCGGGCCTCGTCTCAGAACGATCCACTCGGTTTTAAGCGACACCCGGTTCGACAAAAGAGCCGAAGGTGAACGATATCCCGGATTCACTGACAGGATCGAGTTCAAGGGAGTCGGCTTCTCCTACCCTTCGAGACGGGATGTCCTCAAGTCCATATCCTTCACCCTGCCGAAGAACAGCACGGTGGGCATCGTGGGTCCTTCCGGAAGCGGCAAGTCCACGATTTCCGAGCTTCTCGTGCGTCTCTACGAGCCTGAGTCCGGAGAAATCCGAGTCGATGGCCGGGACTACATGTCCTACAGTCTCGCCTCCTGGCTGGAGAAGACCTCGTTCGTAAGCCAGGATCCTTTCATTTTCAACATGTCGGTTGCGGACAACATCCGCCTCGCACGGCCGAAGGCGAGCCTCCATGACGTGCGGCGCGCCGCGGAGATGGCGTATGCCCACGAGTTCATCCAGAAGCTACCTCATGGCTACGATTCGATTCTGGGGGATCGAGGAGTGAAACTCTCCGGGGGCCAACGCCAGAGGATCGCCATTGCGCGGGCCCTCCTCAACGACCCCGAGATACTCGTCTTGGACGAGGCCACCAGCGCGCTGGACAACATCTCCGAGACGTATGTTCAAGCAGCTCTTGCCGAGGCCTCGAAGAACCGGACCACGCTGGTCATCGCGCACCGGCTCTCGACGCTAAAACACGCCGACAAGATCTTCGTCCTCGACTCAGGAGGAATCGTCGAGGGGGGCACCCACGATGAACTCATGGAACGAAGAGGGCGCTACTATGAGCTGTATCAGGCTCAGCGGAAAGAGGACCAGACGACGGAGACAGAGCAGACCGCGTCGATCGAGGAGACTCCCCTCCCCCACGAACAATGAAGGCGAAGAGAGAGTCTTCAAGGCCTGGTTTGTGGGTAGCCAAGCCAGAGACACAGTTATTCCCTCATTCCGGTATCCGGGGTTTTGGCTCGGGGAACGACCGACCGATGGCGTCCGCCAGGAGCTTCCGGAAACGCCACGACCACCATCGGCGCGCCACGAGGTCGCCGCGCAGCGCAAGCAGGACCCGGTGGCCCAGGACCGCGGCTCCGCCCAGCAAGGCAGCGTGGCGTGGAAAGCTTCGACAGAAGCTGGTTTTGGGGTGTAGCAGCCAAGCCGCAAGTGGAAGAAGAAACCGTCGAAAGACATACCAGGCTGTCGCGTTCCGCCGCCACCACGGGAGGTGGCACCTGGCGATTCTCCCCTCGATGACCGCAATATCCCGCGCGGCCTCGGGAAAGTCTCGAACAAGTCCGCGGAGCTCTGCCGGTGGATCGAGCCAGGTGAGCAGGGTCTGAAAGACCTCGTCCTCGACGACATCCCATTTTTCGTTGAGAGGCCCTGCGTGGAGGCGCACCGGAAGGAACAGCGTTGCGCGGTGGAGCCAGTTGAAGGGGGGGCCATGATAGGAGGCGCGAAACGCCGTGCCCTTGCCCAGCTCGCCCCAGATCTGCCGGCGTTGTACACACCTCTGGGTCGAGAGCGGACCCCAGCTGGCGGCATAGCACTCGTCCGAGTCGCGGATCGCATAGACCCTCGAAAGTCCCCCGATCGTGTGCATGTCGTAGTCGCCATCCAGGCCCCGGACATCGAGAAACGAACTGTCATGTTCCCTCACCGCAGAGTGGTCGATGAGGATCGGGTTCCAACCCATTCCACAGGTGACAATCCCGACCTCACCGGGAACACGCCACCACGGCGCCGCCGCATAGTCACAAAAGTGAGGTGCCGTCCACTCGTTCACGACCGACATGCTATGCATCGAGCGAAGAGCCGCCGCAACCAGCTGACGGCCGGAGTAGGCCAAGGGCAATCCGGTATCACGTGGATTCCCGCCCGGCAACATGCCCATCTCGGCGAGCGTGACGAAAAAAGTCTCTTCGGCAATGCGCGGCAACACGTTGATCAAAACGGCCTGAGCCCCGGCGAGGGCCAATTCATGGAGTCGAGAAACAACGCCGTCGGAATAGACGGTATCCGGCACCACGAGAACTTTGTAGCCCCTGGCATCATGAACAGCGTCACAGCAGAGCTTGTGTCCGACAATGGAGCGCTCCCAACCCGGTTGGCCTGACGGGCAGGGCGGCAACTCCAGAAGAACCGGCTCAGCGTAACGCTCCAGCACTTGGAAGATCTGAGTCCGCCGCATCGCCTCCCAGTCCAAGGGGGTCGTCGCGATCAAGAACCTGGCGGGCCGACGTCCGGAGAGGCGCGGGATGTTTCCGGGCGCGAGCAAGCTGGGAAGGGAATAGTCCAGGAAGAAGTTGCGGAAGCGCTCGCCCCACGTGACGACGATGAAAAAAAAGGGCCTCTCGCACCCCCCGGTACTCTCTTGATCGACCACGGCGCCTCCGGAAAGAACCACCCGAACCGCAACGCTCCCTGCGACGTTGATTCGTGGGTATTGATTCTAGGAACGCTCCGTGAAGAAACGCCGGATGCCACTCCCGACGTAGTGGAGATCCTCGGCGGAGAGAAACTGATGGATCGGCAAAGAGAGGATCCGGCGCGACAGTCGTTCCGTGACGGGAAACTGCCCTTCACGATACCCCAACTCCTTGGCAGCGGGTTGCCAGTGTATTGGCCGCGCATAATGGACAAAGGCCTCAATGCCCGACTCGGCCAATGCGCTCTGCAAGGCATCACGGGTGTCGCACTGTACGACGAAGTTGTGGTAGGTGTGAAATTCGTCAGGTGGCTCGTGCGGAAGCCAAAGAGGCAGGTCCGCGAGCAACTCACGGTACGTAGCCGTGTTGGCCCTCCTTCGAGCGATCACCCCGTCGAGTCGCCTGAGGCGAAGGCGCAGGATGGCGGCCTGGAGCGCATCCATGCGCGAGATCACGCCCCATTCCACAACTGTGTCCCGGTCCTTGAGACCGGAATTCCGCAGGCGTCGCGCACGCTCCGCAGCCTCTCGTGACCCTGTCGTGAGAAACCCTGCATCGCCCGCGGCGTTGAAGTTCTTCAGCGGATGGGCGGAAAAGCAGCCCACAGTGCCAAGTGTGCCAGTCCTGCTACCACGATAGCTCGTTCCCATGGCTTGGGCCGCATCTTCAATGATCAGCAAATTGTGGCGGCGCGCAATGCGCCATAGCGCGTCCATGTCGCAGACAGCGCCACGCAGATGGACCGGCATGATGGCAACGGTCCGTGGTGTGATCGAGGCCTCCACCGCGGCCGGATCCAGGAGTTCGTCGTCACGGACGTCGGCGAACACCGGCACAGCCCCGATTCGGGTGATGCTGGAGGTCGAGGCGACGAAGGAATTCGGGGGAGTGATCACCTCGTCGCCCGGCTTGACGCCAGCGACGGTCATACCCAAGGCCAGAGCATCGCTGCCGGAGTTCAAGGCAACGGCGTGAGCGACCCCGCAATACGCGGCGAGCTCCGTCTCGAGCGCGTCTATTTCGGGGCCACCGATGACGACGCCGCTCGCAAGAACCTGCTCGATTCGTGGCATGAGCTCCGCCTGTTCCTCCCGGAACTGCGCGGAGAGATCAATGTAACGGACACGACGCATCGTGAGCTCCCTGGGCATAGAACCGCCGGATAACCTCGACGGTGTATGCGAGCTGTTCCTCGGTTAGGTACTCGTGCACGGGAAGAGTGATCACCGTGCGCGCGTGACGGTCCGCTACAGGGAATCTTCCAGCCTCGTACCCGAGGCAACGCAACGCGGGTTGGAGATACACCGGAACCGGATAATGGACCTTGCAGTCGACGCCATTCGCCAGGCAATGCTCGAGGAGACGCTGACGATCTCTCGCGAACAGCTGGTAGGTGACAAACGTGTGCGTGACGTGGGACCGTCGCGGCGGAACGCGGATTCCGTCCAGGCCGGAGAGCTCGGTGTCGTAAAATTTCGCATTCTGGTTCCGCTGGCGGACGATCTCATCCGCCGTCTGGAAGACGTGCGCCGCAACGACGGCCTGGAGGCTGTCGAGTCGGGAATTGTAGCCGAGGGTCACTACCGTATCCCGGTCGGCGAGGCCATGGTTGCGCAGCAACCGGAGGTCGCTCCCGATCCGGCCATCGTTGGTGACGATGACCCCGCCATCCCCCCAGATGTTGATAAACTTCAGAGGGTGCAAGGAGAAGACCCCGGCAAGGCCCCAGCATCCGGCAAAGCGGCCGTCGAGGGAAGACATGAGGGCCTGGCACGCATCCTCGATCACGGGGAGCCCGTGGGCACCAGCAATCGCCATGATGCGTGGCATATCGGCCATATTGCCCGTGAGATGGACCGGCACAATGGCTTTGGTGCGGGAAGTGAGAACATCCTCCAGCTTGTCAGGATCCAGACAGAACGAATCGTCGCAATCGACCAGAACAGGCCGGGCGCCAAGATCGTTGATGGCACCGATCGTGGCGATGAATGTATTGGCGGCGGTCACGACTTCGTCACCTGGACCGACCCCGGCAGCCTTCAATGCCAGCTTCAGACCATCGGTGCCGGAACCAACACCAATCGCATGGACAATCCCGAGCCGCACGGCAAGCATCGATTCGAACTCCTGCACTGGCCGGCCGAGAGTGTAGTCGCCGGTTTCGGTCAGCTCACGAACGCGCTGAAAGATCCGTTCGCTGTCGGCAAACTGGTGCGCCAGATAGGCATATGGTACTTTCATAAGATCCCTTCCACTTTCGGATCCTGCCCCAACAACACAACTTCGTCTCTCGAGAGGCTCAAACAGAAGCCCGGAAGTGTCAGTCCTTCGATCCGGTGACACCCGCCATGACCGTCTTGCTGGCCGCCACGATCTCTTCACTCGCTGGATAGTACTGTTCTTCTAGAGCTCGGCTCGTGCCGACATAGGCGTGGGGCCAAGTGACTCGCACCGGAGCCGCCTTCAACTTCGGTCCGATCGCCTCGACGACCGAAGTGATGATCTCTGCCGCCGCTCCGTACATCCGCCACCCTGGGTCTGCGACGACGAGCCGGCCCGTTCTGCTCGCCGACGCAACGACCGTGCTCGTGTCAAGCGGCATCAGGCAGCGCAGATCGATCACCTCGGCATCAATTCCTCTCAGCGCGAGTTCCTCACCCGCCTGCAATGCGGCAGGGACCATGCTTCCGAAGGCGACGATGGTGAGGTCTGTGCCTTGGCGTCGAGTCAGTGCAACGCCAGGTTTGATGAAATACGGCCGGTTTGGCACAGGCTCGCGCATGGCATAGAGCGACCGCGCCTCGACGAACAGCGTCGGATCGTCGCTGAAGATGCTCGACAGCAGCAATCCCTTGGCATCCGCTGCCGAAGCAGGGACCACGACCTGCAACCCAGGCACGTGGGCAAACCAGGAATGAAGACTCTTCGAGTGCTGAGGTCCCTGCCCCCAGCCCTTGCCGACGATCGTCCGGATGGTCACGGGCATTTTCGCTCGCCCCCCGGACATGAACCGCCACATTCCCATCCAGTTCACGATCTGGTCAGCCGAGTAGAGCAGAAAATCGAACCGCTGATGGACGAGCACGGGCCGAAGTCCCGCCGTGGCTGCGCCCACGGCCATTGAGGTCAGCGCTTGCTCCGCGATCGGAGTGTCGAAGACGCGGCGAGGACCGAACCGCTCGACCAGCCCCTTCGTGCTACCGAAGATGCCGGCCTTTCCATCAGCCCCGATCCCATAGACGAAGACCGATTCGTCGAGCTCCATGGCTTGTGCGAGAGCGGCGTTGATGGCCTCACCATAAGACAAACTGGTCACCTCGTCATGGGCGACCGCAAGTTCCAGGATCGAATCGCACGTCTGAGTCAAAATGGATTCAACCTCGCTTCGACCTGGCGGCTGTCAAAGTCAGCGACACCACTGTTCGTGAACTCCGTGACCGTCGGTGCATAGCTGGCCGACCAGACCTGCGCCAAGGACCACTCGGCGCTCGGGAAGCTGGCCTTCTTCGCCGCGTCAAGCGCAGCAAGAATTTCCGTTTCGACCGAGTTCTCAACCCCGAGAAGCGCTTCTTCCGACACCCCAAGCTGAAGTGCGTGAACACGGGCAAGCGCGACCGGATCGCGCTTCTTCCACTCAGAAATCTCCTCGGTCGATCGATAACCAAGCCAATCATCGCTCTCGGGCCCGACATGACCACAATAGCGGTACGTGGAGATCTCCACAAAAGTCGGCCCGCCGGTCCCGGCACGGACTTCCCGAACGATGGGGGCGAGCTCCGAATGGAGCCGCACAACGTCTGTGCCGTCGAGGGTGACGGTCCGCACGCCGAAGGGTCTCACCCGTTCCGTGATCGAGCGTGAAAGGGTCCGCTTCGCGATGGAAGTATGGGCGGCATACAGATTGTTCTCACAAATCGCGAGAAGCGGCACTCCATGCAACGCCGCCAGATTCAGAGCTTCGTAGGACACGCCCTCGTCGAGAGCGCCATCGCCGAAAACAGCGAAGGCCATCGCATTCGCGGATCGATACCTGAGGGCGAAGGCGATCCCCATCGCAATGCCAAGCGGTCCGCCGACGATCGCGCCGCTGTAAAAGTGCAAATCATGGTGGGCCAACTCCATCGATCCGCCAAGGCCACCGTTGGAGCCGGACGCCTTTCCATAGAACTCGGCGATCATGGAGGCCAGTGGCGCGGCCTTGGCGAGGTAGTACCCATGGGAACGGTAATGGGATACAAGGTAGTCCTCGGGGCGAAGCAGCATGGACAGAGCTGCGGGTCCGGCTTCCTGACCGACACAGAAGTGCATCGGACAGCGCATTTCCTGCTTGCTCGCATACTCTTCCATTAAAACTTCTTCAGTCCTCCGGATCAGTCGACTCATCCGGTAAAGTGTGAGACACGTATCGGCATCGACCTTTTCGGTCTCATGTAGCTCTGTCCGAGCGCTTGGAATCGACATTCTGGGTTTGGTCTCCCTCCGACCGTGCTTGCCCTCGACGGCAAGAGCCAGTCGATTGGCGAGCGCTGAATCCCCGAGGTGAACGAGGTTGATGCGTTGCATCGAATACAGTGGGGACGACACGATCTGGTCGATGCACTTATCGAATGCCCGATTGCCCCAGGCGTCAAAGCGGGCGCTGATAGTTTTTCCCGTCAGCTTGGCTGACGAGTCGGAAATCATGTATCGAACACAGTCAATGGGCGTTTCGATATCACTGGACCCTTCGGACAAAAGCCTCACGGTCTGCTCGTAATGCTCGCCACCGCGCTCCGGACCCGCGTCGAGGGTCGCCTGATGGATCTCGGTCGCGACAAATCCGGGAGCCACTGCATTCACAGCGATGTTCCTGGGGGCGAGTTCGACGGCGAGCGTCTCGACCAAACGGATGGTGGCGGCCTTGGACACTCCGTATGCGCTCGCTCGAGGGAGGGGATTAAAGGCCCCGCCACCAGAGAGCATGATAATTCTCGGGCGGCGCTCGGCTTTCATGAACGGCACCGCGTATTTTGCCATGAGGAACGCACCAAACAGGTTCGTCTTCAGGGTTTCAAACCAGTCGGTGCTGTCAGCCTCGTGAAAAAGACCAACCGGACCCATGACGCCAACGCAGTAGATCAACGCGTCAATCGAGTCCGCGCGGGTGCTGACCTGCTCAAAGAACGCCCGAACCTCAGGCTCACGCCCGACATCGCATGATGCATAGAAGGTGGATGAGGAGCCCGCCCATGTCCTGGCCAGCTCTTCCGTCCCTCGTGAACAGAGATACAGGCGATGACCGTCTGCTGCCAGTGCCCGTGCCAAGGCGGCGCCAATACCGGAGCTTGCTCCGGCGATGACGATCGATTTTCCTGTGGTCATAGCTCATCGGGCTCCGGCCGGGCAAAAGTGGTTCGAAAATTATAGAGCTCTAATCCCCCCTTGCGTCAAGCTTGATGTGTGGCCCTCAGAGCCATCAACAGAGCGGGGAGTGGTCCACGAACGGGAAGAGGAGTTATCGGAAAGTGACCAAAGGAATTGACCGCTCGATCTACGCAGAAGAACGCACTGGTTCCTCAGTGCGAGGTCTTGCCGTGAGCCGCGTCCCCGGTCAGCGGCTTCGAGACTTCCGTGGCCTCGATCGCCTCCGCCATAGCCAGAAAGTGGCGCTCGATGACGTCGAGACTGTCATCCTCAAAGACCCATCGTTGAAGCGGAGTCGCGAATGGGAGGGACTGATCGGGTTCGAATCCAAGACCAACGAAGGCCTTGCTCGTTGCTTGCGGCACCGATGGGGTCACCATCTTGAAGGTGAGATAACGCGTTCGATCGTTGAGCCAGCAGAGGCCCATGGGGCCGTTGTTGACGCCCAAGTTGAGCCAGGCTCTCTCGTAGAGAGCCATCCTGAGGCCCAGATTCCACGAGGTCTCAGGAAAATGTGAGAACCCGTGCAGCAGCGGGGAGAGGTGCTCAAGAGTCTTCTCCGTGTCCAGAACGAAAACGGGAAAGTAACGAGTCTCGTCGAGTCGACGACAGAACTCAGCCCAGGCTGGAGTGTTGCTGCTTCGGTCTCTGCCGAAGTCGTAGTCCCTCAACGTGATGGTGAGAACTCGGCGCCCTTTCGAGCGAATGGATAACCAACGATCGACGTAGCGGAGTCCCTGGACGGTGGCCCTCAAGACGCCGATCTGTCTCGGCTGTTGACGAGCAGCGTCAAGGGTATCTCTCGGGTGGTGGGGAATAGGCAACTCAGGCTCGTACAATCGAGGGTACACGCGGTGGCCGATTCGATTTCGAAGGAACACGGCCTCGTCCCGGGAGCCCAGTATCGACAAAGTCGAGCAGGAAGGCAGGAGCGGAGCCGCTCCGACGAGAATGTTGTGAACTCGCCACCGTCTGGCCTCGAGATCCACTGTCTTCTCGTAGGTGGGTTCCTCTCGACGCAGTCCCTCGTGGGGTCCCGGGACGATCACGACGTGAATCCTCGACAGACCAATCTCCCGGCGAAGAACATCGGCCCCCACCAGGAACCACAGAAAATCAAACGTGATCGGCGACACCTTGAGATCATAGAAGGCGGTCAGGGTGTCCTGGCTGTGTTCAGCCCCAGCATCAATCCAGCCGCGAAGGGTGCGACCGGGGAAATGGACGAGCCGGAGTAATTGCCGCGCCAGGCAATGAAGGAATCGACCTGGAAGGGTTGACGGCGCCTCGGCCTCGACGAGGAGCCTTCGGAGGATCCAGCCAGCGCCTTCCGTGCGAATCTTGTAGCACACCCGAGCAAGGCCACTGTCCGGAGGTTCGGGTTTCTCGATCCCTGATGAGTCAGTCATAGCAGGTCCGGCAGACATGATGGTGATTGAGCGATCGACGGCCGCCGGGCGGGCTCCCAGTATATCCGTTTGGCCAGGTTCATGGGAAGCCGAGCCGTGGCTCATCGTGAAGTGCATTCCGGCCGCATGTGCGCACGACCTGGGCTTCGATACTGGTGTGACCGGTCTTGAGGAAAGGCTGTGCGTTCTGATATGCTGCCGCCGCACCTGGGGTCCCAAGGGCGATGCTCACCCGCGAATTGGGCGTGACTTTCGGTCGATGTGGTCATCCTCCTCGACCCCGGGATTGACGTATGTTGTGGTGCGGGAGGGCTAAGCGCGGGTTATGAACATGGAGAACTGCGAGGCTGGTGGCAATACAGTGCTTCGGCCCTTTTTTTTCATGACCGTGTTTTGGGGGGATGAGTTTCGTTCCTATTTCACCGACTACTGCGTTCCTTCGCTTCTGGCTCCGCAGAATCTCCCGTGTCTATCCGACGTTTCAGGAAACCGCTTTCTCATCTGCACCACCGACAGCGACCAGGAGATCGTGCGTCGTTCTCCGATCTTCGAAGAGCTGTCGAAGCACATCCAGGTGCAATTCGTCTCCATGGAAACGCCGGGCCCTGGCAGTGACAGGTATCGCTTCATGTCCCTCGGGGACAAGGCGATGACGCAGATGGCTCACTCCGCGCGCGCGTACGGCACCTTCATCGCCCCTGACGCGATGTTCTCCAACGGGTCGATCGCCACACTGAAACGGCTGGCGCTTCAGGGAAAACGCTGCGTTTACTGGTTTGCGTTGCGCTTTGCCAAGGAGCCGATCTTTGCCAAGCTCAAGGAACGAGGGCTCCCGCGCATTGGCGAACCGATCGTTCTTTCAGGGCGTGAGCTGTGTCGGCTGGCTCTCGATCATCTTCACCCGGAAATAGCCCGCTGCGAGTGGAACTCTCCGACCTTCACGTTCGCTCCGATCTCATGCTTCTGGCGAGTACCGGACGGGCAGGGAATCGTGCTGCACTCGCACAGCTGGGGGCCGGCTCTCGGGAGTTACGCTGAGCTCGACACGCACGACAGTTCGACCTTCGATACGTGGGCTAGGGACGGAGACTACGCCTATCGCAACTGGGGCGCAGAGCTGGATGAACGTGTCACAGCTCTTTCCGATTCAGACGAGATTATGATGGTCTCCTTCACTCCTCAGGACGAGAGGCCGGAACCTGTGGTTGTCAACACGACTAAGGGCATGGCGTTGAGAGCCCTGTCTTACAGCGATGTGATGGATCCTCTGCGGCGTCGACTCATGCGGATTCCGGTGCTGCTGCACGGTGGAGATCTCACTCCGGACTTCCAGCGAACCGTCGCCGAGGCTTCCGAGGTTCTGAGTCGTGAACTGTACCCGCCACGCTGGTACGAACGGATCTATATGTGGTATCGCCGCTTCGGCTGGAAGGGGTTCATCCCACAGTCGTGGCGTCCATGGCTTCGGCCTTTCCGTCGTCTCTTTTTTGCAGATCCTCCGTGTGGCGAGTCTGGCAACAGCTAAGTCCATCCTGTGGAACGACGGTCTGGTTGTGACTTCTGATCAGATCTCAATCGGGCATCGGAGGATGTGTGGTATTACCGCGAAGCTGTGCGATGAGGACCCGAACCCGCCATACCATCCAGCGCCACGACTGAGCATCGCCGCGCAAACAGCGAAAGAGCCGTTGCCCCACCTCGCCTCTCTTGGCGGATAGTGAGGAGATCAACCCAACAATCACCTGAATGAACAGAATGAAGTCGCAAGTTAGTTGCCACAGCTTTGATGAAAAGTCGTAGCCAACGACACGAGTCATCACCTTCTCAATAGCCCTCTCATCCTCGTTCCAAACGTCGTCCAGGTCGTCCAAGTGCCAGCGAACGGGCACTCGAAAAAGCTCTCGGCGTACGACGTCGTCATCGGTCGGTGCGTAGAAACGCACGGCAGCGCGTATGTCGCAGAGGCGATCAAGTTCACGCCTCCACCCTGAACGGTTAGGGTGCTCATCCTGAGCAGGCGACCAGTTCACGGTCTCGGGGGTCAAGCTCAGGATCGAAAACTCGTCGGAGTCTTGGATGATGCGAATACCACCACAGCGGGCGAAGTTCGACTTGATATACGTGTTCTCGAAGGGGACATGGTCCATGCAGGCAGTATGGCTCTCGTCAACGACGCTGTAATCCATGAGCATCGGACAGCCATAGTAGGTGTGCAGCAGGATTCCGCGTCCCCCTGTGATCCTCCAATATCGGAACGGTGCAAGAGGTGGAGATCTTCGATCGGCCTCTTCGTAGATCGCCATCTCTGGGTGCAGGTGGCGCACCGCAAGTCTTGCCGCGACGCGAGGTGGTACGACTAGAGGTTGCCCTGTTTCAGACAGTCGTGAGTTCTTGGGAAGCAGTCCGAGGTGTCCAAGATCGGTGATGACCGATTCTTCTGTCTGGCGCAGCGCCGGGCACAGCACCAAGTGGCTGCCGGTTTTGGCGTAGCGCAGCACCGATGACATCATGCCATCAGATACGATGACGTCCGGCTGAAACATGCATCCGTATGGACGCTGCTGGTATGCAGTCTCCACGAGGCTTCGCAGACAGCCGTTTTGATGATCGAGGACCTTCTGGTAGCCCGCGTGAGCATCGCCGTCCTCCGCCTCGTGAATGCGGGGGTCTTGGATCTCCACCAGAACTGGCTTCGCATACCGCCTCAACCGATCCATGATCGGCAATTCAGCGATGGCCTCCCAGTCCTCCTGGGTCGTCGCCATCAGGAAACGGTGCCCCTCCTCCACATTGAGAAGCGGCAAATTCCGCGGGGCCAGAAGTGAAGGAAGGCAGAGATCTACAAAATACTCCCGGTAGCGCCGACCCCAGAACTGAACCATGAAGCAGAACGGCCGGGCGAGCTGAATGTTGCTATCGCTCATGGCAAATGGCACGGGAGTGAAGGACTGTGGATTCTCATCACAGACTGCCCGAAGACTCCCTGAGTATCGTACTTGGTTGATTTTGTGTATCGTACCATGCCGGGCAGGAAGGTACTAGGTGCTAGCTCTTTGATGTACGGCTCTTTCATCCGTTCCTTCGGACCGGCTTACCGCCGCTATCGGTGCATGACGGACGGGTGGCAACCTTTGTGATGTGGAGGGGGTCGGATGCCTCTTCTCATGCGAGTTCCGCCAAGGGGGTCCCCCATAGGCGCTAACCTAACGATTGCTATTCAGCCAGTTGCAGTGTTATCATCTGCTGCATGGACCCCATATCTGATGCCGAGTGGAAGATTGTTCAGCGTAGCCTACCTCAGGGATGGGC
>Ga0074195_1003474_pt1 | contig 14772 bp, 11 predicted proteins | sample EPASupsiteHSE623_FD_64525 | JGI IMG/M metagenome (GOLD analysis project Ga0074195, IMG submission 64525) | Bioremediated contaminated groundwater from EPA Superfund site, New Mexico - Sample HSE6-23 | ecosystem: Environmental > Aquatic > Deep subsurface > Groundwater > Contaminated ...
AATCAATTCTTTTGTGATGAAAAAAGAAAAGAGGAAGTATTAGATTTAGTTAGTCTTGATAAGGATGTATTAAATAAATTTCCCTCACAATTAAGTGGTGGACAAATTCAAAGAGTTGTAATTGCAATTGCATTAAGTCGTGATATAAAATTACTTTTACTTGATGAACCAACAACTGCTTTAGATGAAGAAAATAAAAATAATATTATCAATTTATTAAATGAAATAAAAAATCGTTTAAATATATTAATTCTTTTTGTAACCCATGATATAAATTCAATAAAAGATATTTGTAAAGATATTATAATCTTAAAAAATGGAAAAATTATTGAAAGAGGATTAACAAATGAAATTTTATCAACACCCAAAGAAGATTACACAAAGAGATTAATTAACTCTACATTTAAAAATAAAAATTTTAGGACATAAATATGATTAAATATATTTTCGGTTTATTTATTATTTTAGGATTAGTTATAGCTGGTTGGCTATACAATTTATATGATGAAATTAAACATGATGTGGATATTGTAGTAAATTATTCACCAAAACAAAGTACTCAATTTTTTGATAAAAATGGAAAATTAATTGCAAATACGTTTAAAGAAGAAAATAGAGAATATGTAAAATACGATGATATTCCAGCTAGAATTATTGAAGGATTAGTTGCAATTGAAGATACTCAATTTTTTGAACATCATGGAATTAATCCAGATGCAATAAGCCGTGCAATAATAAAAGATATTAAAGCTGGTGCATTTGTTGAAGGTGCAAGTACATTAACCCAACAATTAATTAAAATGTTAATTCTAACAAGAGAAAAAAAGTTGTTAAGAAAAGTAAAAGAAGCACTATTAGCTATTAGACTAGAAACTGTTTTAACAAAAGAAGAGATTTTAGAAAGATATTTAAATCATGTATATTTCGGACATGGTTATTATGGAATTAAAACAGCAGCAAAAGGATATTTCAATAAAGATTTGTATGAATTATCTCTAAAAGAGATGGCTATTCTTGTTGGACTTCCAAGAGCACCTAGTTTTTATGACCCAACAAAAAATCTGAAAATATCTTTAGCTCGTGCAAATCAAGTTATTACAAGACTTAATACATTAGGTTGGATTAATAATGAACAATTTGAAGATTCAATGAAAGAAATACCTGAAATATTCAATCAAACTTTAACAAAAAACAAAGCTCCTTATGCAGTTGATTATGCAATCAGTTTATTAAGTAACGATATTCCAGATATTTTATATGGTGGATATAAAGTATATTTAACTATTGATTTAGATGCACAAGAAATAGCAAATGAAAGTCTAAAAATATCTTATGAAGAAGCATTAAAAAGAGATTTAGATTTTAGAAAAAGTGAAAAAAAGCCTAATGATGATACATATGTAAAAGAGTTAAATGGAGCTGTTATTTCAATGGAAAGTAGTACTGGGAAAATCTTAGCACTTGCAGGGGGAATTGACTATAATCAATCAGTTTTCAACAGAGCTTTTCAATCAAAAAGACAAGCAGGAAGTGCAATAAAACCTTTCTTATATCAAGTAGCTTTGAACAATGGATACAATCCAGCATCACAATTGATAGATATTTCTAGAACTTATAATTATACAGTTGGTGGTGTTGAAAAAAAATGGCAACCTAAAAATTATGGTGGTAAATTTGAAGGAATTGTGAGTTTTAGAGATTCATTAACTCAATCAAGAAATCTATCTACTTTAAATTTGGTTACAGATGTTGGTATTCACACTGTAGCAGAAGAATTAAAAAACTTTGGATTAAAAGATGTGCAAGAAAATCTTTCTATAACTTTAGGTTCAATGAGTGTTTCATTAATTGAGTTTAGTGAAGCTTATAGTATGTTCTCAAACAATGGTACACAAGTGAAACCTTATATCATCGAACAAATTGTAAATAAAAGTGGTCAATCATTAACTTTTGAACCACAAACTAAAGAGTTACAAAAACCTGAACAAATATATTTAATGACTTCAATTTTAAATGATGTTGTAACAAAAGGAACAGGGAAAGCAGCACAAGTTCCAGGAATTGAAATAGCAGGGAAAACAGGAACAACTAATGATAATGTTGATGCATGGTTTTGTGGATATTCACCATCTATTCAAACTGTTATTTGGTTTGGAAAAGATAACAATACACCGATGAGAAAAACAGAAACTGGTGGGAAAATTGCAGCACCTGTTTTTGCAAATTTTTATAAAAAATATTTAGAAATTCATCCTGAAATTCCTAGAAATTTCACAATACCTCAAAATGTTTATACATCAGAAATAAATGGTAGAAATGAATATTATACTGATATGTCACCTATTCCAGATGAAGAAATTCAAGTTCAACCTGAAAATAAAAATGAGGAAGTTATGGATTTCTAATAATTAGATTTTTATATTTCATTAATTCCTAGACATAAAAAAAGGGTAAGTTTAAAAACTTACCCTTTTTTATTTTAATTAAATACTAACAAGAATATGTTGATTTGAATTCAAATGGTGTTGGTCTTGCTTCGTCAGGCCAAACTTGAGTTTCAAATTTATAGTGTTGGTATGTATCAATCATATCTTTACTAAATACTGGTTGTAAGAAATCATTATCTCTAATTAAAGCTTCTAATGCTCCTCTTAAAGTATGAGGCATTTGAGGAATTCCTCTTTCTCTAATTTCATCTAATGGTAATTCAAATAAGTCATCATCCATTGGTCCGATTGGTTCATATTTATTTTTAATTCCATCTAATCCTGCTAATAACATAGAAGCAAATGCTAAATATGGGCATGAAGTTGAATCTGGGAATCTCATTTCAATTCTTGTTGCTTTTTCACCTGCTCCATAAGGAATTCTACAAGATGCAGATCTATTTTGAGATGAATAAGTTAAAATTGAAGGTGCTTCAAAACCTGGAATTAATCTTTTATAAGAGTTAGTTGAAGGATTAGTAAATGCAGCTAATGCTCTTGCATGTTTAAATACTCCACCAATATAATGTCTTGCAGTTTCACTTATATTAGCATACTCACCCTCTTTGTAGAATAAGTTTTTACCATCTTTCCAGATTGATTGGTGTACGTGCATTCCATTACCATTATCACCATAAAGTGGTTTTGGCATAAATGTAGCTGATTTACCATTTAAGTGAGCTACCATTTTGATTACATATTTTAATTTTTGAACATTATCAGCAGCTTCTATTAAGTCACCAAAAACTATACCTAACTCATGTTGAGCTTGAGCAACTTCGTGGTGTCCTAAAATAACTTCTAAACCAACTTGTTCTAATACTTGCATCATTTCAGCTCTTAAATCAACACCATTATCAATAGGAGCAACTGGGAAATAACCACCTTTTACTCTTGGTCTATGACCTGTGTTTCCACCTTCATAATCTCTAGCATCGTTCCATTCACCATCTTCTGAATCAACTTTATAATATGACTCGTTTCCTTTGTCTATGATTTTTACGTCATCAAATACGAAGAATTCATTTTCTGGACCAAAATATGCAACATCTCCTAATCCTGATTCAGCTAAATGTACTAATGCTTTTTTAGCAATAGATCTTGGACATTTTTCATACATTTGACCTTTGTAAATATCGTAAACATCACAAAATACAATGATTGTAGAATCAGCTGTAAATGGATCTAAAAACGCTGTAGCAACATCTGGTTTTAAAAGCATATCTGATCTATGAATTGGTTGCCATGCATCAATTGATGAACCATCAAAAGGCATTCCATTATCTAATGTAGATGCACTTACTGCACTCATCATATAAGTAACATGGTGCCATGTACCTTTCATATCAGTAAATCTAAAATCAACAAATTTTACTTCGTTTTCTTTACAATAAACAAAAAACTCTTCAGTATTATTAACAAACTTTCCCATAGGTTTAACTCCTTCAAAATTATTTGACACATTTTACCTAAATTACTATAAAATAAAATAAAACAGATGTATATATTATAAACAACTATACTAAAAATAATATATATAATATATTTTTAGAATTGAATAATTTTTCTCTCTCTTTGTTCAAAACTAACACATTGTTTATAGCCTATCTGTTTTGAAAGAAAAATAGATTCATCATATTTAAAGCCTACTTGTTCGACACTATGTGCATCTGAACCAAAAGTAATATCTATTCCCATTTCAAAAGCTAATTCTAATAATTGTTTAGAAGGGTATGTTTCATTAATTGGTTTTCTTAATCCTGCGGGGTTAATCTCTAAAACCATATTCGATTGTTTTATCTCAACTAAAGCCTCTTTTGCAATTAGTCTAATATCTTTTTTTGGTAAAAACTTAAACACTTTTATTAAATCAAAATGCCCAACAATATCAAATAAACCTGTTTTTGCCATAGCTTTTATTGCATCAAAATATTCAACCCAAATCGTATCAATATCTTTTGATTTATAAACTCCAATGAATTCAGGATTATCAAATCCCCACATCTCACTTTTGTTTTTTAAAAAATGTACAGAACCTATTAAATAATCAACTTTAGAGTTTATAATTTCATCTAAGATATAACCATCTAAATAATCAACTTCATATCCTAATAAAACTTTTATTTTATCTTTGTACTTCTCTTTTGCATCCAATACCCATTTTTCGTACTGTAATTTTTGTGAAATATCCATTCTATATTTTGGGTCATAATTCATTGGTCCATGATCTGAAAAACCATATTCATCAATTCCTAATTCTATTGCTCTTTGAACATATTCATCAACTGTTCCTGTTGCATGGTTACATAATATCGTGTGATTATGTAAATCTATTCTCATTTTTATTGTCCTATTCTAAATTTAAGATAAAATTCCAGCACCGATTATTGCAGTACTTCTATCTTTTGCGTAAACTCTTTGATTATTTATAATATCATATTTCCAAATTGGAGCCTGAGCTTTAAAATCTTCCACAAATTCATCAATTAATTCTAAAGCAACTCGTCTTTTTGGACTACAAACTGCTGCGATATATGAACTTTCATGATTAAATACATTACCCCTGCTATGAGCCATTAAAACAATTGCATCTTTTTCATTTGCTTTTTTTTGCCAAGAATCAAACCATGAATTTAAAATTGGTTCATAAATATCAAAAGATAAACCCTCAATTTGATTTTCATCTCGTACAACTCCTACAAAAGTAATAATTGCTCCAAAGTTTGAATTCTTATATTTGTTATACCAAAAATTTGTAATTTCTTCAACAGCTAAACTTCCATCAAATATTTGTAAATACTCTTTTCTCTTTCCCATATATCATCCACCACAAACAGGTGGAAGTAATGATATTTTGTCTCCATCTTTTAATTCAATATTTTTTGTACAAACTAAAGTATCATTTATAGCAACAGCACAAGTATCAAGCCAACTTGAAACTTCATTATCGCTTTTCAATATCTCACTTAATTGCGATAAATTACTTATATCTAAATCCATATTCTCTTTGTTAATGGGTCCTAAAAATTCAATTTTAACCATTTTAACCCTCTCTTATAATATTTGTATTACCATATCAAAAAAATTTTACCATAATAAGGACAAATATTTTATGATATTTGCTAAAATAGACTTTATTAACTTACTTCCATTTCATATATTTATCAAAAAAAATATACAATCATCTCAATTAAAATCAAGTATAGAATACAAAAAATCTTATCCATCAGTTATAACTCAAAAATTTAAATCTAGAAAAGTAGATAGTGCTTTTATATCATCAATTGCTTCAAGAAATGAGAAATATTTAGATTTTGGAATTGTAGCACATGATGATGTTTTATCAGTATTGTTAATTCCAGGAATTGAGCAAAGTGATTATCAATCAAAAACTTCAAATGCCCTTGCAAAAGTTTTAAATTTAAAAGGTAAAGTAATAATTGGTGATAAAGCACTAAATTTTTACCATGAAAATAAAAATATAGAAAAAATTGATTTAGCAAAAGAGTGGAAAATTAGGTACAATCTTCCTTTTGTTTTTGCTGTGTTATGTTTTAATAAAAATAAAAAAGCATTAAGTAAATTAACCAAAAATTTCAATAAGAAACAAATAAGAATTCCACAATATATTTTAGAACAATATTCAATTAGAAGTGGTGTCTCAAAAAAACATATTCTTGAATATCTAAAAAAAATTGACTATAACTTAGGAATAAAAGAAAAAAGAGCATTAAAACTCTTCTTAAAATTAACAAAAGAAAAAGGATTATTATGACAATTTTAGATTCCATTATATTAGGAATTGTAGAAGGATTCACAGAGTTTTTACCAATATCATCAACAGGACATATGATAGTCGTAAGTGAATTTTTAGGCCTTGAACAAACAAATATAAATAAAGCATTTGAAGTAATTATTCAATTTGCTGCTATTTTAGCTGTAATATTAACTTATCCATCAAAATTTACATTTAAACATATTGATTTATGGACAAAAGTTCTTGTTGCATTTTTACCAATTGCAGCACTAGGTTTTATATTTTCCAAACAAGTTAAAGCTATGTTTAGTATTGAAATAGTTGCATGGATGTTTATAATTGGAGGTATAGTATTTTTAATTGTTGAAAGATTCTATAATGAAAAAACTACTCATACTTTAGATGTCGAAAATGTAACTTATAAACAAGCTGCATGGATTGGATTTGCTCAAATTTTTGCGTTAATTCCTGGAACTTCTAGAGCAGGAGCAAGTATTATTGGAGCTATGTTAGTTGGATTAAATAGAAAAACAAGTGCTGAATTCTCATTTTTATTAGCATTTCCTGTTATGTGTGCAACAACAGCATATGATTTACTTAAACACCATGAAGAGCTATTGATGGAATCTAACTTTTTAAATTTAGCGATTGGTTTTGTTGTTTCATTTATTATTGCATTTTTAACAATAAAACTATTCTTAAAATTCCTAGAAAAATTTACTTTTGTAGCTTTTGGAATTTATAGAATAATATTTGGTATTTTACTTCTTATTATTTTCTAAAATAATATTTATAATTAAAGATATAGCATTTGGATTAATTGAACTTATTAATTCAATGCTGATTTTATGAATATCAGAATTAATAGCTTCAAAAAAATCTTCTTCATTTAACTCTTCTTCTCTTTTTAAAAAACACAATCCTTTATCAAATAAAGCCTTTGCATTATAATACTGATGATCACCAGCTGCATGTTTATAAGGAATAAAAAAAGTTGGTAATGAATTTGCACATAATTCCCATAAAGTTGAAGCCCCAGCCCTACTAACTGCAAAATCAGCACTTGACATTTTGTTTGGAATCTCTTTTGAAAAATCAAAAACATCTGCTCTTATATTCAATTTTTCATATTGTTCTTTAACTCTTTGGAAATCATTTTTCCCAGTTTGATGAATAATATTTATTCCCATTTCGTTTAATCGTGGAGCTACTTTTAAAGCAAAATCATTTATACAAATTGCTCCTTGAGAACCTCCAAAAAATGCAACAGTTTTTACTTTATCTCTTACACGTGCAGTATTAAAAAATTCTTTTGCAACGGGATAATCTCTAACTAATGAGTTATCATCAAATGAAGAAAAAACTTCTGTTGCAAATTTAGATGTTATTTCATTTAATTTACCCATTTTTGAATTTTGTTCATGAATATATAACTTACATCTAAATTTTAAAACAGATGCGAATGTTGCTGCTGCTGCTGAAAAACCACCTACAGAAACAACAGTTTTTATATCATATTTAGAATATAAATTTAAACAATATAAAGTTTTTGAAAATATATTTAACAACGAAAGTACTTTTCCAAAAGTACTTTTATTAACTACACCTCTTGTATCTAAAAAAATTGCTTTTTTTAATCTTCTATCATTTTCAAACCAAGCTTTATCTTGACCATTTGATGAACCTATGAAAATTACACTAATACCACGATTATGAAACTCTTCTATAAACGCATCTGCAACTTTTAGATGACCACCTGTTCCACCACCTGTAACTACAACTGTTCCACTCATTTATTTTTAACCTTTTTATTTACATACTCTTCATCTTTTATAGATTTACTAATAGACAAAACTAAACCAATAGCAATAGCCATTGAAAGCATCGATGAACCTCCATATGATAAAAGAGGAACTGCAATTCCTTTTATTGGAATCATTCCTGATATACCATAAGAATTAATTAGAAATGCAATTATTATCATTAATGCAACTCCTAATGTAAAGAGATGGTAAATTTGATTTTCTACTCTTCTACTGATTTTAAATATTCTCCAGATTATTAAAAAAAGAATTGTTGAAAATAACATTAATCCAGCTAATCCTATTTCTTCAGTAATTCCTGCAAGTACAAAGTCAGTGTGAACTTCAGATAAAAACCCTACTTTAAGATCCCCTAATCCAACACCTTGTCCAAAAAAACCACCATTATGAATAGCATTTAAAGAGTGAGAAACTTGATAAGGTTCTGGTAATTCATCAATTCTTAGATACGTTTCTGCCCATGAAGGTAAAACTGAAAGAATTCCATCTTGAACCATTGCCCACCAAGAATGAATTCTTTTAATCCTGTGAGGAGCAACAACAATTAATCCTATAACTCCAACAATTGCTATAATTCCTAAAGCTAAAAATATTTTAAATGATCTATTTGCAAAAATCAATAAAACTACTAATATAACAGCTAATAAAACTACTTGTCCTAAGTCTTTCTGTAAAAAAGCAATAACAAATACAACAATAAAAAAAGTAAAAAAGTAAGGAGCTAAAAGTAGAACTTCTTCTAATAATCCAATCTTTTTTGGTTTGTGTATTACTTTTCTATGAAACGACCAAGATAAAAAATATATAAATCCTATCTTAAAAAATTCAACCGGAGATAAAGAAAATCCAGGAAGCCTAATCCATCTATTTGCTCCACCTGATTCTGTAACCATAAAAGAAGGTAAAAAGGGCATCATTATCATTAAAAGGAAAAATATAATAAAAAATGACATTCCAACTTTTTCGACAATCTTATCTGGATCCATTAAAGAAAAATACCACATGATAAAAATGGCAACAATACCTACAAATCCTTGTCTTATAAAAAAATGGAATTGGTCATATCCAAAAAATTCAACAGTATATATAGATAAAGAATATGAAAAAATTATGCTTGAAATAATCAATACTGACACCAATATAAACAGTGGGTAATCAGCTTCCTTATTATTTAAATGATTGTTATTTGATTTAATATTAGTTTTGTTAAAATACATTTCTCATTATATAATAATATGGATAAATATGCATTCAAAAAAAATCGAAAAAGTTGATAAAACAAAAAAAATAGTAATTTTATTTTCATTTATACTTCTATTTTTACTAATTTTATTTTTTTCAGTATTTAGAACAATTACTGAAAAACGACATATGCCTTCTTTAAAAGGCGAAAAAACTGAATTATCAGTACGTGGAGATATAATCAGTTTTGATAATTTTAAAATTGCCTCTTCAAAAAAAGTCTATAAAGCAATGATTGATACACGGTATCTAGATCCATTAAAAGAAGAACTCTTCATAAATCTATTTTCCATTTATAGTGGTATGGATTACAAATCAGTAAAAGAAAAATTAATTGAGGGTAAAAAAGAGCCAGGAAGTTTAGTTCTTTCTTATAATGTAGATTCAAGATCAGCTAAAAATCTAAAAGAGTTAGCATTTAAACTAATACAATTAGATGTATTTCAAGGTAAACAAATTAATGGTGTAAAAATATTAAGAGGTTTAACAATAAGTGAAAGTGGTGAAAAACGGACTTTTTCATATAATGATACTTTAACACCTGTTGTTGGTTATATTTCAAAATTTGAATCTGAATTGGGAAAAACAAAAGTTAATGGAATTAAAGGTTTAGAAAGAAATTATAATAAAGTACTTAATCAGTCAAAAGATGGGATTTTACAAGGAGATAGAGATGTTTTATCGTATATTTCATTTGATAAAAATTCTTTAATTAGAAAAAGAATTGATGGTGCAACATTAAATTTAAATATTCCATTAAAACTTCAAAAGAATAATGAAATTACATTAGATATGTATAAAAAGAAACTAAGTGCAGATGAAATAATTGTTGCAATTATGGAAAATAAGACAGGCAAAATCTTAACAATGGCTTCTTCAAATAGATTTAATCCTGAAAAAATTGCAAAAGAAGATATACCAAATCTAAATGTTAATGCAATTGAATATCAATTTGAACCAGGTTCTGTAATGAAACCAATTTCAATCTCACTAGCAATGGATAAAAATTTAATTAAAAGAAATGAAAATTTTTATGCTTTTAACGAAGGTACAAGAAATGGTGCAGGAGAATTTCCAAAAGGTGCATTCAAAATAGGTAGATTTACCATCAAAGATGACCATCAATTTTCTAAACATAATTTATCAATTGATGACATTGTAATGTATTCTTCAAATATAGGAACATTACAAATAGCACAAAAATTAACTGGTCCAGAATTTTATGAGGGAATGAAAAGATTTGGATTCACAAGAAAAACAGGTATTGACTTGCCATATGAGAAAAAAGGTGTGATGCCAAAAGTTTGGCAATTTTCAGCAGGAGATAAAGATAAAAGAGATAATGTTTTTAAAGCAACAGTATCTTTTGGGCAAGGTATGACATCAACCTTTATTCAATTAATCAAAGCCTATTCAACATTTAATAATGATGGATATATGATTACGCCAAGAATAGTTTCTCACCTAACATATGATAATAATCAATACAAAGCTTATGATGATAAACCAGAAAAAATAATATCTAAACAAACAGCTGATGAAATGAAAAGACTTTTAGTAAGAACAGTTGAAGAAGGAACAGGAAAATCAGCAAAAATTAGTGGATTAGAAATAGGAGGGAAAACAGGAACAGCACAAATAGCACGTGGTGGAAAATATTTAAAAGAATATATTTCATCTTTCATTGGTTTTGTAAATGATGAACATAATAATTCATATACAATTGGAGTTACAGTTATAAATCCAATATCAACAGGAGTTAACTGGTATTATCACTACGCATCATCTTCAGCTGTACCTGTTTTTAAAGAAATAATACAAAATTTAGTTAAATTAAACTATTTAACACCTAAAGAAAATATTATTTTTGACAAAAATATAAAAGACGATATAATTTCAGATAAAAATTTAAAGGATTAAAATGTTCGGATCAAAAAAAGAATTAAAGAAATATAATTATTCACAAGAAGAATTAGAAAAATTTGGTTATGCAAAAATCACTACTGAAAAAGGAATAATTTGGATTAAATTATTCAATAAAGAGACTCCAACTGCTGTATCAAATTTTGCAACTTTAGCAAATGATGGTTTTTACGATGGATTAAATTTTCATAGAGTAATCCCAGGATTCATGGCACAAGGTGGTTGTCCAGAAGGTTCTGGTACAGGAGGTCCTGGATGGTCAATTGAGTGTGAAACTAAAGCTGAAAAACAAGTTCACAACAAAGGAAGCTTATCAATGGCTCACGCAGGAAAAAATACAGGTGGAAGCCAATTTTTCATCTGTTTTGTACCTTGTCCTCATTTAGATGGTGGTCATACAGTATTTGGTGGAATTGAAGAAAATGATGAAGATAGTTTTGCTGTACTTGATGCAATTAAACAAAAAGATAAAATCATTTCAATAGAAATTCTAGAAAAAAGAGATTAATTCTCTTTTTCTAGTCTTTACAATATCTTCCTCTTTTTTGATAGCTTAGTTTCTCTTCTTTTTTAATATTATGCTCTATTTCTTTTATAAATTGAATTGAATTATAAAGTTCACTTCTTTTATACTTATATAAACTATAAATTTTTTTTGCTTTTTCCATATACTCTTTTGCTTTTTTACACTCTTTTAAATCTCTGTATATATGTGCTGTATTATTATAAGCAGTTGCTAGATATGGATGTTTTTCATCCAATATATCTTCAAAAATATTTAATCCAAATTTCATATATTCTAAAGCTTTATCGAATTCTTTTAAATCTTGATAGATTAAAGATTTATTTCCATAAGATATAGCTACATACATATGATTTTGTTCTAATTTATCTTTATAAATATTGATTGATTGATTTATATACTTTAGTGCAATAGTATATTCACTTAAATTACGATATATATCAGATATATCATTATAAGTAATAGCTAAACTAATAAATAAATCAACATCCATATTTTCATATATTTCTAATGCCTTTTTACTATATTGCAATGCTTCATATTTATTATCCATTAATAAATAAATAGAAGATTTAAGTGCATAACTATTCGCTAAATATTTTTCTAAATCTTGAATATCTTTTCTTATTGAAATTGTAAATTCAATTAATTCTAAGGATTCTTCATATTTAGATAATTCTCTATATATTAGTGATTTATAGTCTAAGCCTTTCGCATATTCATTATTATCTTTTCCATACAATCTTTCTCTTAATTCCAACATTCTATTTTGAATATCCAAAGCCTTTTCATATTTTGCAAGTGAATTATATAAAAATGTTAAAGAGTCATTTAATCCAATTATATACTCATCTTCATACTTTTCATAAGCACTTAAGAAAGACTCAATTATAGGAATATAATAAATCAAACTATTGGCATTAACAGATAAATTATCAGGATTTATAAATTTAGCAACTCTTTTAAATATAAGTTTTACTTTCTCATAATCTAATTTTTCTTTTCTTTTTAGGTACTCTTTTATAATTTGATGAAGTTTAAAACTATTTTCTTTTTTATCCAACCAGCCATTTTTCTCAAGTTTAATTAGTTTATTTTTTATATTTTCATCATCAAAACATTTTTCAAATACACTAATATCAATCTCAAGTGAGGGAAAAAGTGAAAGCATTAATAATAACTCTTTTAAATCCTCTTTTTTCAAACTCTCATATTGTCTATTAAAATTATCTTCTAAATGCTCTTGAAATGTTTTTTCATCATCAATATCTATATCTTTTAGTTTTTTCTTTTTTAACTCATCAAGTGTAATAAATCCATTTCTAAGTGACTTTGCCGTTAGTTTTATAAACAATGGGTGATTTCCTAAATACTCTTTTACAATATCACCTATCTCTTCATCTGTGTTATAGTTTAATTTAAATAATTCTATTGCATCAGTATCATTTAAAACATCAAGATTTATCTGATTTATTTCATCAATATTTTTAAGTCTTGTAGTTATTAATAAATGAAAATTATGATTTAAAAGTTTTAGTTTTTCAAAATCCTCTTTTGATTCTAAATTATCAAGAATAAAAAGATTTTTACCACTTATATTTTGTAATCTTTTTATAACTGTATCAATTGTGCTATCTTTATCAAGTTCAAGTTTTTCTTTGAAAGAAGTAATCATCAAACTTTCAAATGTAGTTTTTTCAGAAATTTCTAAAAATATAATATTTTCATATTTATCTTCATTTAAAAACATATATTTTCTTACAATCTCACTTTTTCCAACACCACCAATTCCATTTACGATTAAAGTCACGTTACTCTTTTGCAACATAACATCAATTTTTTCTAAATCTTCTTTTCTACCAATGAACTCTGTATTAACACTTGGTTTAATAGTCCAATATCTATCAATATCTCTGATTTGTTTTTTCTCACTTATTTCAACAGAATTATGAGGTATTAACTCTTCAATAAGTTTTGGTAAATCACTGTGCTTTTTATAGGTAATTATTTTAATATTCCCACCCAAATTACCTATAACTTTATCTTCTTTTATTATCAGATAATGATTTCTTCCATGCCCAGCATATAAATCTAATATATCTTTTATAACATTAGCCATATTATCTTCATATCCAAAGCCAATAAATAAAAGTGATTTTGTAGTAACTAAAGTTTTTAATGTATGAAACTGAGAATTATCTTTAATATTGTCATAAAGCTTTTTATAACTATGACTTGAAAGTATGATTGAATCAATATTAGATTCATGCCCATGTATATTCCAAACCGTTGGTTTTGTTAGTTCATCTGAAACAACTTGAGAAAGTTTAAAATTATTATCTAAATATAAAGCTTGTACATTATCACTCTCACATGCTTTTTCTAAAACACTATCATAGTTTGTTGTGATAATAAATTTTGAGTTTAACATCCAAATATTTTTAGCTAAATTATAAGAATTTTTGTCTATAAGATCATAATTAGTTGTAATAACTTCTTCAAGCTTTTTTGAATAATCTATTTGATTTGAGAATTTCTTTATTTTATCTGCAATTTCTAAATAATCAATATCTTTTAATTCAAAATATGAATCAATATGATTCTTGTCATTTTCATCAATTATAATAGTTGATAAAGTCTTTAATAAATCTTTCCAGCTTTTAAAAGGTGATTTATCATCACTTCCTTTTAATATTACAGATTGAGAAACACCAGCTCCAATAAAAGGAATTACTTTGCCATTATTAATATCTATTCTCAAACTCTCTTTATTTGCTTCATTTAAACTGTCACTCAAAATATAACCTTAATAATATAATAAAAGATTATACAAAAATAATATTAAATAATTGGGAAGAGATAAATATTAGGATAAAGAACTATAGATTAAATAATATGGAGCTCGCAATCGGAATCGAACCGATAACCTCTTCCTTACCATGGAATTGCTCTACCGTTGGAGCTATGCAAGCTAAAAATAAAGTATACCTAATAATAAAAAATAGTTAAGTAAGAAAT
>Ga0074195_1003476_pt1 | contig 14761 bp, 13 predicted proteins | sample EPASupsiteHSE623_FD_64525 | JGI IMG/M metagenome (GOLD analysis project Ga0074195, IMG submission 64525) | Bioremediated contaminated groundwater from EPA Superfund site, New Mexico - Sample HSE6-23 | ecosystem: Environmental > Aquatic > Deep subsurface > Groundwater > Contaminated ...
GTTTCGCCTTTTTTTGCAGATGCCAGCATCTCGAGGGTTGTCTTTCCTGGCCTATCGGGAAGCTCTGTGGACCATGCCTGCTCGAACTTTGAGCGCGTCAGCGCTACCTTCTGATAGCCCGAGTATACATCGGGCAAGGCCCCCATATCGCATGCTCCCTGCACGTTCTGGTGGCCTCGAAGCGGGTATATCCCGGTCCCTTCCCGTCCAATGTTTCCTGTAGCCAGCGCCAGGTTGGCCAGGGCCTGGACGTTGTCAGTGCCGGTCACATGCTGAGTTATGCCCATGGCGTACACTATTGCTGCACGCTTTGCAAAGCCGTATGCTCGAGCAGCAGTCCTCAGATCCTCTGCAGGTATGCCTGAGATCGCCTCGGCCCTCTCGGGCGTATAGCCCTCGACGGATCGTCGGACGTCCTCAAACCCCTCTGTTCTGGTGGAGATGAACTCCCTGTCCTCCAGGCCGCCCTGAATTATGACGTTTAGCATTGCGTTTATCCAGGCAATGTCAGTGCCGGGCCTTGGAGAGAGCCTTATGTCTGCCAGATCTGCCAGCTGAGTCTTTCTTGGATCGGCTACTATCAGCTTTGCACCTCTCGATCTGGCCTCCAGAATGTAAGCGGCTACAAGGGGATGCTGCTCAGTAGTGTTGGACCCCACCACAAGAATGGCATCTGCCAGGGCTAAGTTCTTTATGGAGTTTGTCATGGCGCCGCTTCCAAAAGCATATCCTAAGCCCGCAACCGTTGGCGCGTGGCAGAGGCGCGCGACGTGGTCCACATTGTTGGTCTTGAGCCCTGCGCGCGCCAGCTTCATGAGGAGATAGTTCTCCTCGTTAGTTCCCTTGGCAGATGTCAGAACTCCGACAGATCCCGGGCCGAACTCCTCGCGGATCATCCAGAGGCTGGCAGAGGTCAAGGACAGCGCCTCGTCCCAGCTGGCGCGAACCAACCTCTCCCCCTGCCTGATGAGCGGGTGTTTAAGCCGGTCGGGGTGACCCACGAAATCCCCTGCCAGCCAGCCCTTGATGCATAAACGGCCACGAGAGAGGGGATGAGTGGAGGAGGGCGATGCTCCTACCACACGACCGTCCTCAACGTGCAAAAAGAGCCCGCAACCACAGCCGCAGTAGATGCAGGTGGTATGAACCTTATCCATGGGATCCTCGCAGCGTTATTTCCGCAGCGGTATATAACTATATTCTGGATATGGAATTTTGGAAAGAATACGGCAGGCTATCATTTCATGAATGGAAAACCGAATGTAAAAGGATTGGATGGCTTCTAGTCCGCTGTCCTGGACAAAAAATATGAACACAAGATATTTATAGTTAATGTGGAAATGGGCTCTTATATTAATAGTTGGGTAAGTATATAAATATATTTGCAAAGCTATTTGGCGAGACCGGGAATCTCGCTCTGGGGGATGATGAAGGATGAAGGGAGTAGCAGTAGTAGTTGCAGTACTGATCTTCATAACAGGCCTGTGCTCAGGAAATCCGCCAATTAAAGAGCCGGTCCAGTTCGAGCAGCTCTGCAATGATCTAAAGGTGACGGGAACTGGTGCTGTTGAGATGAGCACCTCAATGATCGATAAACGCATTGCTCTTGAGTATTTCAACTCTCTTGCAGGCGATGGTAGCATGGAGATGGACTCCGAGAGAGTGCTCTCAGAGGCTGCTTACAAGGTCAAGAGGGATGCGGGATCGAACAACTCCACCAGCCTGAACCTCTTTGAAAACTCCAAGATAACCTATTCTGGAGAGACGCCGCTTACCGGCGACAAGTTCATGCGCTCCAAATCCTTCTACGGCGGCATCGGAGCATCCGTCAAAGAGACGTTTAGCGTCAAGGAGATGGAAGCTGACCTGAAGAGCTATCTCGGCACGACATCCACGGCAACAAGTGCCCACATCATAGGCCAGGACACCAAGAGCACATTCGATGGTGCCTGGGCTACAGAGACCGAATGGCATAAGATATTCGACAAGAACATCAAGTCACGCCAGGCGTTCTCGGGAAAGTTCGAGATGGACAGGCAGATCAAGCTCCACGAGAAGGCCGTTTACAAATCGTACCTGAACTGCAGCAAGACTCCCAGCGCTATGCGTGTCAGGGAAGGGGATGTGATAGTCTACGAGTACAGGGTGGTAAACCCCAGCGATACCGTGATCTCAAACCTTCGCCTGGAAGACAGCGATTTGGGCCAGATCAGCCTGGACAAGACGACATTGCTTCCAGATCAGACAGCTTACGGCACTAAGGCGTCTACTGTGACAGAGCAGGATATCCTCGACGGCCCCAGAGAGACCACTGCCACTGCGTCAGGCACTGATAATCTGGGCGAGCGCGTCGTGTCCACGTGCAAGGCGGACCTGATCCCCAAGGCCGTCTACTATTCCGGAAACTCCTTCACAACATCTATAGGATGCCCTGAAGCAGATGCTCTGAAAGCGGCTCCTGGATGCGGCAGATGCGAGGTATGTCCGGATACATTCCGCCTTGATGGCGGCATGCTGACTGTCTATGCTCTGGACGTCAACATGACTGAAAGCCGCTGGCCTATCCCTAGCAGTCCATACTCCGGCTGGCCTTTGGCCGATGTGTCGACTATCATCCAGATGGGGCTGACCAACAGTGCCTCGACACCCGGGGTCATTCCTCCGGCATCGGTCTGGCAGAGCCTGAGCCTGGAGCCGGACTTCTACCAAGGAGAGCAGTCCTACATGGGAGCTGACGGAAACATCATCTCCGGAGGACTTCTCAAATGGAACACGCCCTATGCAGGATCGAACCCCAACGGTGGGTTCCACTGCACCGGGCACTCCTCGTACGACACCTTTGACCTGAAGATGGTACTCCACGACCTGGGGCCAGGCGCGGGTTTCAGGGCCGATTCATACCAGAGCGTTCATGAGAGCACAGAGCTGGACGAGCCTGCATGGAAGTGGCGGCAGATAGCATCCCAGGACGTTTCTGAGACGGCCATTGACAAGAGTGCTCTGCGGCCTTTCATCCTGGTAGGAAACACCAACTCCAGCGCAGGAGGGGGCACGATATCCTGGTCCAGGGTAGTAGTAGCTACTTAAGTTTCCCAAATCCTGGGGGCGCTGTGGTTTGCGGCGCCTCCTCCCCCCTGAAATGACAAAGGCCCGTTTTCTGTAATTGGATCATGAAGAATAAAGAATAATAATATAAAATTACATGAATCGTATAATGATATCTTTAATACCCCCCCCTTTCCTGAATCACGCGAAAGGATTTGACTCAATTTTATAACGGAATACCACTTCAGACCAGATTCCTCAAAAGAAGGTGTTCACCTATTCACCAGAACATCGCTGGGAGATGGAACTATCGGAACACGCGATGTATGTATGCGATTGTTGTCTCGTTTTTCACTAGATCTTCATAGAGGATTAATGCTGGCCGCCGCGTCCATGTGCTCGGATCGGAATTGGAGAATGGGACGAGTACGATATCTCCGTTCATCTGTATCGGACTTTCAGATCATAGTCAGTGTAGACATCGGGTTCGTTTGCCAAGAAATCCTGAATTGAGAAGGGCATCACCTTCGAGGGCGTGTCCTTCAGCTATCCCGGTTCCAGCTCTGTTACGCTTAAAGATGTTAGCATGGATATCAGGAGCGGACAGGATTTTAAAGCGGCTTGAAGCTGGTTACGAGACTACTCTAGGCAAATGGTTCGATAACGACACCGATCTGAGCATAGGCGAGTGGCAGAAGGTGGCCCTGGCCAGGGCGTTCATTAGGGATTCCCAGATCATAATTATGGATGAGCCTACCAGCTCACTAGACCCTAAAGCCGAGGCTGAAGTATTCGCCAAGTTCAGAGAGCTGGCAAAGGGCAAGACAGCTATCGTCATAGGCCACAGGCTATCCACTGTCAGGATGGCTGACTGCATATATCTTCTGAATGAGGGACACATCGCAGAGAAGGGGACTCATGAGGAGCTGATGGCCTTGAAGGGGGAGTATGCGCAGCTCTTCGAGATTCAGGCAGTGAATTATAGATGATAACCTACAATTAAAGCCTTCGGGTAGCGGTTTTTTGGAGATTGTTCACTAAATGTGAACAATTTGTTCACTAAATGTGAACAGAATGTTTTCTAATTAGTGAACAAAATCGGCAAATATATATGTTTGCAAGTCTACTTAGTGTTTGTCGGGGCTAAAGCCTCGATTGAATTTAAGGAGGTGACAAAAAATGGAGATATTTGATGCAAGCGTAGTAAAAGATGCTGATGTGATACTTGCGTGTTGTACTTGCACAGGTCATTGCTCTTCCTGGCCAACCTCAACAACCGGTGTAAACATCGCAATGTATCAATACGGCTGGGCTTAAACCAATGGTAAGGCCAATTGTTCTTAGTATCGCGCTGAACTAAGAATAATTGGCTTTACTAGGTTTTATTGCTCGCTTAAAAAGTAATATATAAAAGAATATGATATATTTCAACTAGAATATAGTAGATTAAAAAAGGAAAGTGATTAGTCATGTTAAAATTTGAAACATCTACAGGAAATACTTATGCTTGGATTAATGATATTGGCATATTTATTCCCGCTAATCCGATCTTGAGTGCGATTTTAAGGGAGACATCCGATCAAAATCAAATATCAAAGACAAATATAATAAAAAAATTAAAAAAAGATTTTGATGAGAAAGAGATCGAGTATTATTATGATCTTATGAAAAAATATGAAAGAGTTAGAAATGGGCCTGAAGAGAGGTTTAAGTGCATCACTAATCAAAATTATAAGGATTCTATTTTAAAAAAGACAATACTAAGAAATGGCATTGCTCAGCTCATTTTGGATGTAACGGAAGATTGTAATTTTAGATGTGGCTATTGCATTTTTTCAGGTGATTATATATATTATCGTAATCATTCAAAGAGATATATGGATATTGGTATCGCTAAAAAGGCGATAGATTATTACTTTTCTTTGATTATAGAGGGGAAAAGATACAACCCACTAAGACAACCCACAATATCGTTTTATGGAGGCGAGCCTTTATTGAATTTTAAGTTAATAAAGGAATGCGTAGAGTATATAGAAGAAAAATATAAAGAGTATAAAATAAACTATAATCTTACCACAAATGGTAGCCTATTAAACAGAGAAAAGGCAGAATGGTTTATGGATCGGAATTGTCATATACTCATCAGTATCTGTGGACCCAAAGAAGAACATGATAGACTTAGATATTATAGAAATAGGAAGGGAACTTACGAAGATATTATGAAAAATGTTAGGCCAATAATCGACGATCCTCGCAGTAAATTGGGATCAAGCGTGGTCTACGATTTTAAAACTGATTTATTTGAATTAGATGAGTTTTTCAATAGACAGGATGTCCCCGCTCCAATTTTGGCAAATTTGGTTGCTGAATTAGATGGATGTAGGTATTTCGAACAATTTTCAGAAACCGATAAGTTAAGGTTCAAAGAACAAATTCTATGTGCCCAAAGATGTTATATTAATAACTTTAATAATCGAGAGGAAAATAAAAGAGGTTCCTTTTTCGACCTTATTTTTGGTAGCGCCTTTATCGCAGCGATTAACGACCCTGGATCACTTACTCTTAACGATCCTATGATACCATATTCCGGTACATGTATTCCCGGGAAAAAACTATTCGTAGACGTCGATGGAAATTTCCACATATGTGAAAGAATAAATCGTAATTTTTCGATAGGAGATGTATCAAAAGGTCTCGATTTTACAAAAATTGGTAAAATACTCGAGGATTATGTTCAACATTTAGATAAATGCCCAACATGTAGTATGACGAGAATGTGTAACAGATGTTTTGTGAATCTCTCTGCAGATAAAGATTTCATATGCACATCGAAAAGCTGTCGGAATCAGGAATTAAATGAAATAAAACTGCTTTCAGACGCATTTACTTTTGCTGAAATGAATCCGAAAATTGTTGAGAAAAATTTGGAGGTACCATAATGTATTTTAGGCTTAATCCAGAATGTCACTTTATAAAGGGTGAAGTTCGCGGGGCCATTTTTGATCTAATAGATAGTAAAGTATATTCTTTGGATCAAAAAGAAACAAAAATAATAGCATCATATGCTGTGTCGCATAAGTATATATAGTTTAAACTCAGCATAGGATACAGTTGAATATATCTTAGTATTTTTAAGTTAGTCATCGTTCGCTAATTAACCGCATAGCTGGGAATAAAATAATAGTATGGATTACATAGACAATCGAAATTGGAACGAGTACAACGCTCAACTTGTACGAAGAGGCGAATTCTATCTAGATCTGGAGTGCGTAAAGAATTGGCAAAGAGAACTCAAGCAAATGAATCGAAAGAAATCCGGAGCCCCCTATAAATACCCTGATTCCTTCATACTCTTTGCTTCGGTTATCTATTCATTCTTCCGCATGCCATATAGGCAGCTTGAAGGATTTATCGATAAGCTAGGGATTTTCGTACCAGGATTGATATCAGCGGATTATACGACGCTACATAGACGGATTTCAAAATTAGCTTTGCAGATACCGATCCCAGATGAGGATGTCGTAGTAGCAGTTGATTCAACAGGTATGAAGGTCACCAATCGAGGAGAATGGATGCGTGAGAAGCATGGAAAGGTGCGCAGAGGTTGGTTAAAAGTCCATGTAGCAGTTGATATCGAATCGAAGAAGCTGCTGTCCATTGAGGTCACTGAGGAAAAGGTTGCAGATAGCGAGGTTTTACGCCCTTTGTTAAAGGATATTAACCTGAAAGACGGTTTAATGGACGGCGCCTTCGATACGAATGACGCATTCAACTTCATGAAGGAAAAGGGTGTAAATTGCCCTGGAATCAAAATTAGAGAGAATGCAATAGTTGGTGAAGAGCCATTACCCAGATCAAACGCTGTTTTAGATTTCTTAAAGAATGGATACAAAGGCTGGAAGCAAAAGCATCAGTATGGTAGGCGCTGGGCTGTTGAAGGCTATTTCTCTTCTGTTAAACGCATCTTTGGCGAGACTGTGAGGGCTTCTTCGATTATGGGAATGATTTCTGAAATAAAGAGATTATTCATCTTATATAATCTGATTATCAGCGTATAATGGATTGATGAACCAATATTAGTTAAATTCCAAATTGCAAATTATTAGTTATGCAACACAGCACTAATATACCTTCCTTTTGATGAGAATTTAAATGTATTGATTGTTCAATATTTTATACATTGACGACAAGTTTATTTACTAATAATGATCTAAAGCTTTTCAATGGAGCGAACCCATATGTCCCTACCCTCTGAAGATAGCGAGGATACTTTATTTCTTAAAGCGTTTGGCATCAAAAGCCCAGTTTTGAGAATATTGGATTTCTTGATGGATAACAAAGCCTATGATTACTCAAAAACCGATATAGCAAAGGGAGCCGGGATCAGCCGAACGACTCTCTCTTCCGCCTGGGAGAATTTAGAGAAAAACGGCTTGGTAATAGAGACACGTGAAGTCGGAAGAGCGAAAATGTATAAATTGAACCTAAAGAACCCTATAGTCAAGAAATTCATCGAGCTAGATAACGCTATCTGTGATTATTATGCATCTCAACTAGAAGAACAGGAAGCCACATCCGGCTCGCAAGAAAACAAATAATTGATAAAATATCAAGCCATCTGCGATCAGTATCAGTAAATTATCATCTACAGCTCCATCGCCCTCTGCATCTCCCTAGCCACCTGCGCCATAGCCATGCGTTTTTGCACAGTCGCCGCCAGTGCCGCAGCCGCCCTCTGCCTGGAGTAATCGTCAACCTGCCACTCCAGCCCCTCATAGCCCACGTCCATGAGCATCAGCCCCTCGGCCGGAGCCGTTGGAGCACCGTGGTTCAGCTCTGGTCTAAGCAAATCGGAAAACCATTTTTCGCTCTTCTCGCCTGCGCCCATCTTCTCCAAAGCGCCGACGATCTTTCGAACCATATTCCAGAGAAATCCGTTAGCCCGAATGTCTAGGACGAAAAGGCCGTTCGCTTCCGAGATCTCTAGCTTTGTAACTGTCTTTACGGTATCCACCTTGGTGGAAGAGAAGTTCCTGAAGTCGTGCTCTCCCATGAGACGCTGTGCACATTCACGCATGATCTGAAGGTCAAGCCCCGGATGCCACAGCAGGTAGCGGTACTCGCGCCAGAGCGCATTCCAGCGGGCGGAGAAGCCGATGGGTGCAACCGCCCAGGCCCAGGTCCAGATATCTCGGGGCAGTCGACCGTTCACACACCTGGGACGGGCGAGATAGGCCTTGTCCTCGTCTATCCAGAAATCGATGACCTGGCCCAATGCGGATACTCCCCGGTCAGTCCTTCCAGCATAACAGAAATCGCCGTTGATGACGCCTATTTTCAGAAGTGCTTTTCTGACCTCGAAGTCCACTGTCACCAGATCTGGCTGGCGCTGGAAGCCGTAGTAGTTATCTCCAAGATAGGCGAGCTTGAGAGCGATTTTCATGTTGAAAGAGAGACGAGAGGCTTAGACCTCTCTCGGATCTGTGATATACCCAGTGATAGCGCTGGCTCCGGCAGTTGCAGGCGAGCAGAGGTAGACGAAGGCCTTGGGGCTTCCCTGTCTTCCCACAAAGTTCCTGTTCGACGTGGACAGGCACCTCTCTCCCGGACCTAAGAGCCCGAAGCTTCCGCCCATGCAAGGCCCGCAGCAGGCCGACTCGACCATTGCGCCTGCCTCCATGAACTTCTCCACCAATCCGGAACGCAGGCATTTCATGTACTCATCGCGGCTGGCAGGTACTACTATCATCCGCACGCCTTTGGCCACGGGCTCGCCCTTCATCAGGTCACAGGCAAGCTTGAGGTCTTCGAACCGTCCGTTGGTGCAGGAGCCGAGGAATACCTGGTCGATCTTTGTCTCGGGAACCTCGCTGATTGGCTTTACATTGTCCACGTTGTGCGGCAGCGCGATCTGCGGCTCAAGGCTATCCACGTTCCAGTGCTTCCTGGAAACATTTGCATCCTCATCTCCCCGGAGGATTCCAGACTCGATAGCTGCAGTGTCTTTTACGCGCTCCTTGAGGTAATTCATCGTGATATCATCTGCCTCGAAGATGCCCGCCTTGGCTCCCATCTCGATGGCCATGTTGCTCATGGTCATCCTCTCTGGCATGCTCATCCGAGCCGTTGCCTCGCCGCGAAACTCGCAGGCCAGATAGTTAGCACCGTCAGCTCCTATATCGCCGATGATGCGCAGGACTACGTCCTTTGATGTCACTCTTGTTGGAAGCCTTCCCTCGACCATGAGCTGCAAGGTTTTTGGAACCATGAACCAGAGCTTGCCTGTGGCGAAGACTGATGACATATCGGTCGAGCCTATGCCCGTGGCGAAGGCCCCCAGGGCTCCGTATGTGCAGGTGTGAGAGTCCGTCCCAACCACGATCTTTCCCGGCAGGGCATGGCCCTTCTCGGGCATTACTTGGTGGCAGACTCCGCAGAATATATCGTAGTTCAGGATGCCCTGCTCCTCTGAGAACCTGCGCAGCATGATGTGGTTCTCTGCAGCCTTCAGGCTGTCTGCGGGGACCTGGTGATCGAATAATATTACTACTTTTGAGGAGTCCCAGACTTTTGCGTCCCTGCCCGCTATCTCGTAAAACCCTTTTACCGCTAACGGGCCAGTGATATCGTGGATCATCGCGCAGTCTATGTCTGCCATCACAAAGTCGCCAGCATGCGCCGTTTTATTTGCCGCTCTGGAGAAGATCTTCTCGGACAGGGTTTGGCCGGTCATGGTCAGGGCCATCTCATTCATGATAAATAAATCTTCACATTCACTTTCACATTCGCTTCTCTTGAAAGGCTGCTGGGGATTTCAAAGGGTTTAAATAAATCCATCGCATACCAACGATGCACATTTGATTACATTATAGCTAAAAGATGGAGAATTTTTATGAAGATCAAGTTCTTGTTAGATGAGGAAGAGATTCCCAAGAAGTGGTACAACGTAGCTGCCGATCTTCCGACACCTCTGGACCCGCCTTTGAGCCCCATGACGAGAGAGGTCTTGAAGCCGGAAGAGGCAGAGGTCATCTTTCCAAAGGCCCTCATAAAGCAGGAGATGTCCGCTGAAAGGTGGATAGATATTCCCGATGAGGTGCGCGAGATATACAAGCTCTGGAGGCCTACTCCCCTCTATAGAGCAGCAAGGCTGGAGAAGGTGCTGAAAACCCCTGCCAAGATCTACTACAAGTATGAGGGCGTCTCTCCCGCGGGCAGCCACAAGCCAAACACTGCCATTCCCCAGGCATACTACAACAGGGAAGAGGGCATTGAGCGCCTTGCTACCGAGACCGGTGCAGGCCAGTGGGGCTCGGCTTTAAGCCTTGCCACATGTCTGTTCGGCATGAGATGCACTGTCTACATGGTTCGCTCAAGCTATGACAGCAAGCCATACAGACGAAGTGCAATGAGGACCTGGGGCGCAGAGTGCATTCCCAGCCCATCAGACAGGACTAACTTCGGAAGGAAAGTCCTCTCGGAGATCCCGAACACTCCGGGATCCTTGGGCATCGCCATCTCCGAGGCCGTCGAGGATGCAGCAACTCACGATGATACCAACTATGCGCTTGGATCTGTGCTCAACCATGTGCTGCTGCACCAGACCGTTGAGGGCCTGGAGCTGAAAAAGCAGTTCGAGCTTGCAGATGAATATCCAGATGTGATGTTCGGCTGCTGCGGCGGCGGAAGCAACTTCCCGGGAATGGTCTTCCCATTCGTTCCTGACAAGCTCAAGGACAAAAAGGACCTTCGAATGGTGGCCTGCGAGCCGAGCGCCTGCCCCACACTGACAAAAGGGATCTATGCCTACGACTTCGGCGATACTGCAGGCATGGCTCCGATAATTAAGATGTACACCCTTGGCCACGACTTCATACCGCCAGGAATCCATGCAGGAGGCCTGCGCTATCACGGAGATGCTCCACTGCTCTGCAACCTGGTCCATGACAGGATCATCGAGGCCACGGCATGCCAGCAGACGGAGGTCTTCCAGGCGGCTACGATCTTTGCCAGGAGCGAGGGCATAATTCCTGCGCCCGAGTCATCACACGCCATCAAGCCGGCCATAGACGAGGCTCTCTTGTGCAGGCAGACGGGCGAGGCAAAGACTATATTCATATCCCTCTCCGGCCACGGCAATTTCGACATGGCTGCTTACGATGCCTTCAACGATGGATTGCTGGTGGATTACGAGTACCCGGCAGATCTGGTGAAGCAGTCCCTTGCCAAATTGCCTAAAGTCTAAGTGCCCAAGGTCTAAGATCGGCTTCCTGATAAACCCCGTGGCGGGCATGGGTGGGGCGGTGGGCCTGAAGGGCACCGACTGCCTCGCCCAGGAGGCCATAGCCAGAGGTGCCAAGCCCCTTGCAGCAGAGCGTGCCAGAGACTGCCTGAAGCTTCTGGCGCCGGCTAATGGGCTCCACTTTTTTACAGCAAGCGGTGATATGGGCGAGTCGGTCCTGAAAGAATTGGGCCTGGGTTATTCAGTAGTTTACCAGTCGCCAGAAAAGTCGAGCGCCGAGGATACAAAAGCCGCCTGTAAAGCCTTTCTTGCCAAAGATGTGGACCTGATCATCTTTTGCGGCGGCGATGGGACTGCCAGGGATGTGGCTCACGCTGTCCAGCATGTGCCAATGCTCGGCATTCCTGCAGGCGTCAAGATGCACTCCGGAGTCTTTGCAATCAGCCCGGAGGCTGCAGCAGAGCTGGCCTTGAGCTATGCACACGGCGATCTTGCGGCCAGGGAGACTGAAGTAGTGGATGTGGACGAGGAGCTTTACCGAAAAGGAGAGCTTAAGACAAGGCTCTACGCCACAGCCAAAACGCCTTATAAGCCTGTGCTCGTCCAGGAGAGAAAGAGGATCTACGCAAGCGCTGATGAGGAGGAGTTCAAGGACCAGATCGCCCTCTTTGCCAGGGAGTTCATGAGGGACGGCTCGGCCTACATTCTGGGTGCAGGCACTACTACCGCAAGGATCGCAGAGCTCATGGGCCTGGAGAAGACACTTCTGGGTGTGGATGTGGTCCTGAATGAGAAGCTCATAATCAAAGATGCTTCAGAGAAAGATCTCCTGAATCTGCTGGATAAAGAGAAGAGCGTAAAGATAATAGTAAGCCCGATCGGCGCCCAGGGCTTCATCTTGGGCAGAGGCAGCCAGCAGATAAGCGCTGAGGTGCTGCGCGGAGTGGGAGTAGAGAACCTGATTACAGTATCTACTCCTCATAAGCTATCTGAGCTGCCACATCTCCTTGTCTATACCGGCGATCCTGAATTGGACATAGCACTTGCAAAGAGGATGCTGGTGGTGACCGGCTACAGAATGGCTCAGAGAAAAGAAGTTAAGGCGGCATCCGATTTCGCCGCCGAGTAGAGATACATGCATGCTCTGCATGCTTTACGTGATCTGCGTGCTTTATCTCATTCATCTATCTCATTCATCTTATTGAGGTCTTACAGGAATCGGTTGACAAGAGCTGCTAATGCAGGTCAGGCCATCCGGACAGGCGTTGCCGCAATCTCCGCAGTTCTGGTCATCTGTGAAGAGATCTACACAGTTTCCACGGCAGTTGGTCATTCCGGATGGACAGACCAACTTACACATCCCATCGACGCAGGATTGGCCATCAGGACATGCATTCCCGCACTCGCCGCAGTTCTTCGGGTCCGTCTTCAATGCCTGTAAATCTATGCAGGTTCCGTCGCATTTCAATGTGCCTTCTGGGCAATCGGGCGTGCAGTTGCCCATATAGCAAAACGTCCCATTAGGGCATGCATTCTTGCAGGCTCCGCAGTTCTCAGGATCTGCCATAAGATCGACGCACCTTCTATCGCAGTCCGTCATTCCTGGAGAACAGCCCCTGATGCACGCTCCATTTACACAGACGGTTCCGCTGGGACATTTTTTGAGGCAATCGCCGCAGTTGTCCGGATCGGTGAGCAAGTTTGTGCAGGCATTTCCGCACTTAGTCTCGCCCTCAGGGCATGCAGTGGTCTCGTCGGCAGCAGTTGAACTCTGAGCAGATGATGCACCCAGCATTATTCCCAAGGTGAGCAAAATACTTAATATACACAGCCAGTAGCGCAAGTCAATCCCTCCATATAGCAGCTTTCTTAACGCTGACTATACGCAAATTTAAAAGGCTTCCGATCGATGATGTGGGGAATATTATTAAAATCCTTTGAAAAATGAGATTTATAAAACAGGATCTCTCAAAAAATCTACTGTTGCTCTCTCTTCTCCACTTCCCCCGCTACCTTTCGGAGCGCAGCACGACCTGTTATCCCGTAGGCCCTGGTGAGCAACGAGGCCAGGTTGGTCTTGCCTATGGAAAAGGGCGCTTCACCCAGCATTTTGAGAACGGCATTCTCCACCTCAGGGCTTCTCGGATTAATCTCCAGGGAGTCGAGATTGCTGCCGGCCTGCCAGAAACAGTCCAGGCACTCTTCCAGCGGTTTTGCGTCTTTGCCGAGGGCGATCGGACTGGGATGCATGGCAGTCTCTTCCTCAGGGCTTGCAGAGCGCTTCCCCCGCAGGGCTTCAACGATCCCTTCTTTCGTGCGACCGCGAAGCTTGAAGATCAGAAAGGGGTCTTGGTCGAACTGCTCCGCCAGAAGGTAATAGACAGCAGCTATGTGCTTGCAGGGGTTTGACCAGTCGGGACAAGAGCAATCCGTAACAAGATCGTCTCCACTCCGGGGGAAGAGGGAAACTCCGGCATCATTGAATGCTTCCTCAATATTTTGCGGCATTTCCCCCGAAAGCAATCGGGCCGCAAATACTGCTTTAGAGGCCATGGCATCAATGACCTTATCCCACTCGACATCGGAAAAGGGTGTCAGCTTTATTTTTATATCATAGGGTTTTGACCTGGTGCCCTGGACCTTCGCTCTCACTATTCCTTTCTCGACATCGATTGAGATTACCTGGCCCTTTCGGGCATAAGACCGGCCACGGGTAAGCCTTGCACCCAGATTGAAGGACTCTAGAACGCTGACCCAGCGCTTTGACCACCAGGTCTCACCGATGGAGCCGCGCTTGCTCTTGGCCTTTATGCCACCCTTAACCTCTTTGGGCTTGGCAGGTTCATAGAAGTGCCAGTATCTCGTCACTCTCCATCGCCTCCAGCGCTCACGGCATCCTGCCTCAGTGCCAGGATATCTCTCAGGGCGTCGTTGGATAGCTCTGTCAGCCAGGTCTCGCCGGTTCCTATCACAGATTCTGCCAGTGCCTTCTTCTTCTCGATCATCTGGTCTATACGCTCTTCGAGAGTGCCCTGACAGACGAACTTGTGGACGAAGACGTCTCTCCTCTGACCTATGCGGAAAGCCCGATCTGTAGCCTGGTCCTCAACAGCCGGGTTCCACCACCGGTCGAAGTGAAAGACGTGGTTCGCTGCGGTCAGGTTGAGGCCAGTGCCACCGGCCTTCAGAGAGAGGATGAACAGAGGAGATCCGCCCGACTGGAACTTCTGGATCATTTCATCTCTCTGCCTCTTTGGGAGGCCTCCATGCAGAAACAGGGCCTCGACGCCCAGCTTTTCCTGAAGATGGTGCCTGAGCATTGCACCCATTCCGGCATACTGGGTGAATATCAGTGCCCTATCGCCCTCTGCTATCACCTCGTAGAGCATCTCCTCCAGCCGGATGAGCTTTCCAGATCGACCATCGAGCGGGCTTGCGTCCTGGAGGAAGAGTGCCGGGTGGTTGCAGATCTGC
>Ga0074195_1003477_pt1 | contig 14756 bp, 12 predicted proteins | sample EPASupsiteHSE623_FD_64525 | JGI IMG/M metagenome (GOLD analysis project Ga0074195, IMG submission 64525) | Bioremediated contaminated groundwater from EPA Superfund site, New Mexico - Sample HSE6-23 | ecosystem: Environmental > Aquatic > Deep subsurface > Groundwater > Contaminated ...
TAGTGGATATGATGGAATAAAGCATAAGTACTTTAACGCTATTAATGAAGCTAATAAAATATTAAACACTTTAAAAGAAAAAAATACTCAAATATATGATATGTGTTACAAAGCAGATGCATATATTATGAGTATATATGCATGTGAAGGAATAGATGAACCTGATTTTAGTTCTAATCAATGTGAAGACTACAGTTATGCAGATGATATAACTCGTTTAGAATTTGAAGTAATATATGATTATCATTCAGAAGAAGATTATGACTTCTTAATACATAATGAACAATATTTAGAGGCTTTACAGTATCTTATGATGAATGAAAATGATAGTAAAATCTTAGCTCAGTTTCCAATGATAAAAGAAAGATCGTTTGGAAGATACAAAGATTTAATGAACGCAGGCTTATATGATGCAGTAGAAAAAGAAAAGTTTAAAGGAGTTGTTTCGTATTTTCTTTCTTTAAGTCAAGATGAATATACTAAACAAGGTCAAGAGATACTAAAATTTATTGGTATAGAAAAAGAACTACGAATGTCTAAATTAAACGGAGAACTACCGGCACAATATTTAAAAGCAATAGCGCATAAAATAGGAATAAGTAATGTATCAGATGATTTTTTAAGTAATCTTAACTACTATCTAGATAATGCAAGTAGTATATCATATGATGAAGCCGTAAATTATATTCAAAGAGTAAAAAATTTCTACAATACAGTTTCAAATCTAAATTACACTAAACTTGATAATAATAACATTCTTAATCGATACTTATCAGAGCTTGGAATAAGCTTTAATACTAATGTAAATATTACTGAATTAGAGCTAGATTCGTGGGTAAACAGTGATTATTTTAAAAAAATTGAAGATTTTAGCAATTTTTATAATTCTAAAATATTTGAAATAATTGGACAAGGTTTAGCAAGTAGAGGAGAAGAATTAGATATTGTTTCGTTAGTTGAAGAATATCAAACTACTGATCAAAATATTATATCATATATTGTAAATCATATTCCATCTAACTATTTTGATTATAATTTTCAACCAACATTTTTTACTAAAAATCCAGCTGATTATGAGCTTTCCGAAGATTATTATAAAAAACAAATGGTAAACAGTGAAAATATTGATATAAACGGAACTAATTTTCAAATATTACAAATTTTTCCAAAAGCAGATGGAACTGATTCAAAATATGGTACAACTAGTCTTAATACTTTTGAAGAGCTTGCCATGAATATATACAAGGCATATGTTATTAATACAATAAAAACATTTCCAGCTCATATATTAAAAGCAATAAGCGCCAATAATAGAAATTCTATTATTATTGCTTGCGATGGCTCGCAGAAATATGGAGGATATTATCGACATTATAATTCTGGAAATGTTGTTTTGAATGCTAATATTAGTATAGATTACTATCAATATGGTATTAATGATATTTATCATGAACTTGGTCATAAAATTGATGATACTTTATATATTGGTTCGAAAGATGATGAAAATTTTAATGGAGTAAAAACCGTAACAGCTGATTATGAGCCCGAAAAATGGAAAAGATTGTGTATAAAATATGTGCGTGATATAGCTAAAGTTAATGATGGAACTATAGTAGAGATTCCGAGTGAAGTTACAAGTAGTTTTGTGTGCGAATTCTTTGCTGGAGCATTCGTAACATACATGACAAAAAGAGATACACTAAAAACGTTATGTCCTGACTTGTATGCAGAAATGGATTTGTTAATAACTAATGGAATATAATTAAAGTACAAATATAATGTACTTTTCTTTTTTTATTATTTCAAATATGGTAAACTATTATTAAGGGTGATTAATATGAATTTACTTCCAGCAGATACATATATTGTAGTTAATAAAACAATACTTCATAATTCAGATAGAAATATTTTAGTTATGCTTTATCAGCCAATTCTTGGAAGTGATGCTATAAGCCTATATTTTACGCTTTGGTCATACTTAGATAGATTAGAAGTAATGTCAGTAGAGTGTACTCATCACCATTTAATGGCAAGCTTGAATTTAGACTTAGATAAAATTTATATAGCTAGAACTAAACTAGAAGGGATTGGATTAATAAAGACATATTTAAAAGAAGTAAATGGTATTAAAAACTATGTTTACGAATTATATTCACCAATGAGTGCCTATGAATTTTTAACTAATCCAGTTCTTGCGACTTCTCTTTCAAATAATATTGGGTTAAGTGCCTATGAAAAGATTGTTAAATTTTATAAAAAAGCTAATATTGATTTAAATAGTTATAAAGATATAACAAAAACATTTTCTGAGACATTCAGCCAAATTTCTGATGTTAACTATGATATAATAGTTGATGATATTAAAAAAAGTAGTAAAAGAGCTCTTGATATTGTTTCAAAAATAAATTTAAATGATTTATTCGCGCTTATTCCAGAAGAAATACTTAAACATAATATAAGTAAAGTAGTAAAAGATTTAATTCATAAATTATCATTTATCTATAATTTTAATAATGAAGATATGTTAGAAATTATTAAGTCTTCTATTAATGATAAAAAAGAAATAGACAATGAATTATTAAAAGAATCAGCTAAAAAATATTATCGCTTTGAAACCAAAGGAAAACTTGCAACTATTGTATATAAAGAAGAGCCGGCTCATTTAAGAAGCAATATTTCAAGTACTTCAAATAAGGCAAAACTAATATATCAATTTGAAACAACATCTCCTTATGATTTTTTATCAAGTAAGCAAAACTATAGTAAGCCAACTAAATATGATGTTGCAATCTTAGAATATCTTTTAATAGAGCTTTCAATGAATCCTGGCGTTGTTAATGTTTTAATAGACTATGTACTTAAAATTAATAATAATAAACTAACTAAAGGTTATATTGAAGTAATCGCTAGTCAGTGGAAGCGAAACAATATCCTTAAAGTAGAAGAAGCAATGGATTTTGCGGCCAATGAATATAATAGTAAATCTAAAAGAAAAGTAAAAAAAGAAGTAAAACCGGTTTGGTTTGATAAAGAAGAAGTAATGGAAGTAACTGATCAAGATAAAGAAGAATTTTCTAAAATGTTAGAGAATTATAAGTAGGAGGTTTATGAAAAAATTAACTGATACATACTTAAATTTAGGGTTTAACTATAATAGTGATGAAATAGACGCATCTTTTAAAGAAGCTTCTAAAGATTCTACTTTTAAAGAGATAGTTGATAGTTTAAAAATAGATAAAAAAGAAATAAAAAAAAGAACATCTATTTTAAAAGAAAGTTCTAAAGAAGTATTAAACTGTAAAAACTGTAAAAATATTTTAGAATGTAAAAATAAAATAACAGGATACTGTTATAAACCGGTTGTTATTAATAATACAATTGAGTTTATTTATGAAGAATGTCTTTATCAAAAGGCTTTAACTGATAAAAGTTCTTATTTAGAAAATATATATTTATATAATATGCCAAAAGAACTTAAAGAAGCAAAGTTAAGTGATGTTTATATGGATAAACCTAGAATAGAGTTAATTAAATGGATAAATAATTTTATTGATAATTATGACTCTAAGGAGCCTAAAAAAGGTCTTTATTTGAGCGGTAACTTTGGAAGTGGCAAAACATACTTAATAGCAGCTTTATTCAATGAACTAGCTAAAAGAAACAAAAAAAGCGCCATTATTTATTTTCCTGAATTTTTAAGAAATTTAAAAAGTTCTTTTGAAAATGGATTTGAAGAAAAATATGACTATATTAAAAATGTAGAACTATTACTTATTGATGATATTGGAGCTGAGAACCTAACTTCGTGGGGTAGAGATGAAATACTTGGAACTATTTTACAGTATCGTATGCAAGAACATAAAACAACCTTTTTTACATCAAATCTTAATATAGAAGAGTTAGAAATACATCTTTCTCTTACAAAAAATTCATTAGAAGAAGTAAAAGCAAAGCGAATTATAGAACGAATTAAACAGTTAACAGAAGATATTAAGTTAATAGGTAAAAATTTTAGAAAATAAAAAAAACATTAATTAGATAGAAGAATCTATCTTTTTTAATGTTCTAAGTTCTCTTGCACTAATTCTTACTGCAACACCATTATCTAAAGTTACTTTTTGTAAGTTAGGTTTTTGAGCATGTTTTGTAGCTTTACATGAATGTGATCTTGTATTACCAAATAAAGGTGTTTTACTTGTTACTTTCTTTGCCATATAATCCTCCTAATAGTATTTTCCTCACGCTTTCTAACTTTATCATAATATTTAAAAGAAGTCAATTAATTATACACTAATTTGTTAATTTATATGTTAGAATTATATTAAAGAGGTGAGTTTATGAATTATACACCAATTAATATTAAAACACATTATTCCCTACTAAGTAGTATGATTAAAATTGATGATTTAATTGAATTTGCGAAAAAGAACAATTTAACTTCTCTAGCAATAGCCGATGATAATATGTTTGGCGCAATGGAGTTTTATAAAAAGTGTATTTCAAACAATATTAAACCGATAATTGGATTAGAACTTAAACTTGCTGAATATAAATTCTTTGTGTATGCAAAAAACTATAATGGTTATAAAAACTTGCTTAATTTATCAACTAACTATAGTGAAAATAACATAAACATTAATACATTAAAAAAATATAGTAGTGATCTAATATGCATTTTACCTTTTTTAAGTTTAAAGCTTTTTAATGAACTTAAAGATCTTTATATAACTATTTATAAAAGCTATAAAAGTAATCTTGAAAAAAATGAATTAGATGGAAATATTATATATGCAAATGAGATATTATATTTAGAAAAAAAAGATGTTTTTTATTATAAATATTTACTTGCTATTCGTGATAAAAAAAATATTGAAGAAATAAATATTAGTGATGACAATTATTTAAATTTAAATATAATTGATTCAAATAATTTTGATTTTACTAATAAGTGTAATTTAGTAATTGAATTTAATAAAAATTTACTTCCTCATTTTATATGTCCAAATAATATAAGTAGTAAAGACTATTTAAGACAATTATGTAAAGAAGGATTAATTAGAATATTTGGTACTACTATAAAAAAAGCATATTTAGATAGAATAAAATATGAACTTGATGTTATCAATAAAATGGGTTTTGATGACTATTTCTTAATAGTTTCTGACTATGTAAATTATGCCAGAACTAATAATATTATAGTGGGTCCAGGAAGAGGATCTGCAGCTGGTTCTTTAGTTTCCTATGCTCTTAATATAACAACTGTAGATCCACTAAAATATGATCTTTTATTTGAACGATTTTTAAACCCAGAAAGAATAAGTATGCCTGATATTGATATGGATTTTGATGCTCTTAAAAGAGATGAAATAATAAAGTATTGTATTAATAAATATGGCAATAAAAAAGTCGCACCAATAATTACTTTTAGTACACTTAAATCAAGGCAAGTTATAAAAGATACCTTTAAAGTATCTAATATTGATTCTAAGAAAACTGACTATTTATGTAATATGTTAGATAGAAACTTATCTTTAATGGAAAATTATAAAAATATTAAAATTAAAAACTTTATTGATAGTGATGATGACATTAAACTTACTTATAAAGTAGCGTTAAAATTAGAAGATTTAAAAAGACAAGTATCTATTCATGCCGCTGGTGTTGTTATGTCAGATGAATCTCTTTTAGAGCATATTCCACTTTACTTTCATGAAAACATGTATATAACAGGGTATTCTATGGATTACTTAGAAGAACTGGGATTACTTAAAATGGATTTTCTTAGTATTTCTTTTTTAACACTAATATCTAATTTACTTGAAGACATTAAAACATATTATAAAGAAGAACTAATATTTGATAACATACCACTTGATGATAAAGAAACTATTTCGTTATTTAAAAAAGGAAATACAATTGGTATCTTTCAGTTTGAATCAAGTGGAATGATAAATTTCTTAAAAAAATTAAAACCTAATAATTTTGAAGATTTAGTATCCGCGATTGCCTTATATAGACCAGGACCTATGCAAAATATTGATACCTTTATAAAACGACATGATTTAAAAGAAAAAGTATCATATATTGTTCCTGAACTTGAGGCAATTCTTAAAAACACATTTGGTATTATTGTATACCAGGAACAAATCATGCAAATAGCAGTGTTGCTTTCAGGTTACACTTATGGCCAGGCTGATTTACTTAGAAAAGCTATGAGTAAGAAAAAAGAAGATATTTTAATTAAAGAAAAAAGTCATTTTATAAATGGTTGTATTAAAAATAATATTACAGAATCAAAAGCAACTGAAATATACGAATTAATATTAAAGTTTGCTTCATATGGATTTAATAGATCACATTCTGTATCTTACGCTATGATATCTTTTCGCTTAGCTTACCTTAAAGCTCACTATCCAAAAGTATTTATGATGAATCTTCTAACAAGAGCCATTAATAGTAGCGAAAAAACAAAAGATTATATTTACGAGTGTAAAAGAGAATCGGTTTTAGTATTAAACCCAGATATAAATAAAAGCAGTGATACTTATATAATAGAAGAAGAAGGTATAAGATATCCACTTTCTAATATAAAAAACGTTGGTTCTATTACCGCAAAAACTATTATTTCGGAAAGAAATAAAGGTCCATTTAAAGACATCTTTGATTTTGCTAAAAGGCTTTATGGTAAAGTAATTAATAAAAAAGTTTTTGAGTCATTAATAGATTCATCAGCTTTTGATATATTTAATTTAAATAAAAAAACACTTCATGAAAACTTAGATTCAATTATTAATTATAGTGAATTAGGTGATATTTTAAGTGAGGAATTAAAACCTGTTATAATAAAAACAGAAGAATACAAAAAAGAAGAGTTATTAGAGCGTGAATTAAATGTGTTTGGCTTTTATTTAACTAATCATCCGGTAAGTTCATATATAAGTGAATCGGTAGTTAAATTAAAAGACATACCATTATACTTTGATAAAAATATTAATTTAATTATTTATGTTGAGAAAATAAAAGAAGTAGTTACTAAAAAAGGCGAAAAAATGCTTTTTCTAACTGGCAGTGATGAAACAAATAGTGCTGATTTTATAATATTTCCTAAAACACTTGAAAAATTTAAAATGAATTTAAAAGATATTATTGAAGTATTTGGTCATGTAGAAAAAAGGTTTGATAAGTATCAAATCATAGTTAATGAAATAAAATATTTAGATAATAATAAATAAAATACTTTATTTTTACTAATTTTTGTGTATAATAATATTAGATAGGAGATGAACGTATGGTATATTTATATGTAATTTTAGGACTTGCTGTTGTTGTGGTTTTATTTTTAATTTCAACTTACAATGGACTTGTTAACTTAAGAAATATGGTTAAAGATCAGTGGGCACAAATCGATGTTTTACTTAAAAGAAGAGCTGACTTAATACCTAATTTAGTTGAAACAGTAAAAGGATATGCTTCTCATGAAAAAGAAACTCTAGATGCTGTAATTAGTGCAAGAAACAAGGCAGTTAGTGCAACTAATGCAACTGATGAAATGAAGGCAAATGGTGAACTTTCTCAAGCTTTAGGACGTCTTTTTGCTTTAACTGAAAGCTATCCTGATTTAAAAGCAAATACAAGTTTTTTAGATTTACAAAGTAATCTAAAAGATACAGAAGATAAGATTAGTTATGCAAGACAATTTTATAATGATGCTGTTTTAAAGTATAAAAACAAACTAGAAATGTTCCCAACAAATATAGTTGGATCTATGTTTGGATTTAAACCAGAACCTTTCTTTGAAGCAACAACTTCTGAAAAAGAACTTCCAAAAGTACAATTCTAAGGCTTATTATATAAGCCTTTTTAGGTGAATGATGAAAAAAGCAGTTTATTTTTTATTATTATTAATACTTTCAATACCTGTTTTTGTTAAGGCAGCAACAATCGAAGATTACTACATTGATGTTACTTTAAAAGAGAATGGCGATGCCTTAATACAAGAATCTTTTTCTTATAGAGGTAGTTTTGATAGTGTTTATAGAAAAATAGACTATGATGCTTTAGCTGATGTCGATATATCCATTAATAAAGAGACTGTTTATTTACCAGATGATGTAGAGCTAATTAGTATTAATAATATTAATTTTGAGGGTATTTTAGATTATAATGAAATTAATAACATTGATAAGGTCTATGTAAGAAATGATAATGCTACGATTGGAAGTAATGGGTATTATTCGGTTTCTAAAGAAAAAAAATTATATACATATAAAATATATGAAACAGGTAAATATAAAGCATTTTCAATTAATTATATTTATAAAAATGTTGTAATAAATTATAATGATGTTGCAGAAGTTTATCTTAATTTAATAAAAAATAGTAATATAGATATAAAATCATTAGAAATAAGAGTAAAAAAAGAAGACACCAATAACATTTTCTATGCTTGGTATCATGGAAATTTACTTTATAATAATATTAATATATCTGAAAGTAAAAAAGAAGCAGTATACATCTTTAATGATGTTATTAAAGGAAGTAGTGTAAGCATTCGTTTATGCTTAGATAAAATATCAAATCCAACTAAAATTTATAATTTTAATGTTGTTGATAAAATAGTTAAGTATGAAGAAGATTTAAAAGAATTAAATTCATTAAAGTTAAAAGACATTGAGATTAAAAATCAAAAAGCAATTACTTATAATCAAATAAGAGCTAAAATAATAAAATATGGTGGAATTGTTTGGATAATTGGTTTAATTATTATCATTTATTTAAACTATAAAAATTATGATAAAGAGTATATAAATGAATTTAGTGGTAGATATTTTAAAGACATTCCGACGGCCTTAAATCCTGCTATAGTAAGTTATTTAATGGATAAAAAAATTTCAGTTAAAGATTTATCGGCTAATTTATTGAATTTAGTATATAAAAAGAAAATAGGCTATAAAATTAACAGTGAAAGAGACTATATATTGGAAATAAAAGATTCTACTAATATAGATGAAATAGAGCAAAAAACTATCAATTTACTTTTCCAAAACAAAGATAAGCTAATTATGTCTGAGTTAAAAGATAATGCTTCTAAAAATTATAAAAAATTTTTAAAAGACTATAATGATTGGCATATTTCAGCTTTAAAACTTTCAAGGAACTTAAATTATTTTGAAGAAACAAGTATTAGAAGAACACTTAGAATAATTTATCCAATACTAGGATTAGTTTTACTTTCTTTATATAATAAGTATGCGAGTATATATTTTTGCTCAACTATTTTAATACTTTCACTCATCTCTTTAGTATTTTTTATAACTAATACTAAAAGAACTAAAGCGGGTAATTTTGAATACCTAAAATGGGCAGGATTAAAAAACTATATAAATAATTTTAACAAAGTAACTGTTTTCGAATTTCCTCATATAAGTTTATGGGAAAAATATTTAATATATGCTACATCTTTTGGATTATCAGAAAGATTAATAAGAATAGTTAAAGATAAAATAGAAACTAAAGAAATAAACAGAAAAATTTTAATTAAAAAATTGGAAGATACTACTAGGATGAGTTCTATTATTAATGCATCTATTAACAACGCATTAATGGCAGCTAAAAAAGCTAGTACAAATACAAAATAAAAGCAGTAATGCTTTTTTTAATAATTTATGGTAAATTATAATAGTAAGGAGAAGCATGAAATATATAAAAATTAAACAAAAACCATATTGCTGCGTAGGCGCTTGTATTGAAATGATTTTAAAAAGAAATAATATCATTAATTTTGAACAACTATTTATAGCAAAATCCCTAGGCTTAATTATTCCATTTGGTACCCAAATAGAAAAAGAAGAGTATTCATTAAATAGCTTCTTTAAAAAAAATAATATTAATCTAACTAGTGAATATTACTATATAAATAATAAAGAAGAAATAAAAGAATTTCTAATTAAAAATAGTGATAAAGACATTATGATCTGTTTTAAATACACTATATTTTATTCATCTGATAAGGATGAATTTGGGCATATGGTTCTTTTTAACTCTTTAGAAGAAGACACTATAACTATTCTTGATCCATATTTAAATCAATATGTTAAAAAAAGTATTAATGAACTCACTTCATCAATTGTTAAACATGGAGTAGATAATGGTGCTGGATTTTATTTAATTAAATAAATATATTATAAACTTTATGATATAATGAATAAGGAGGATTACATGCGTTTAAAAAAAATAAAAGGAGCAAAAGAATTACTTGAGAGTAATAATTTATTTATAAAAGATTGTTCAAGCTTAAGAGGTAACTTTAAAAAAGAATTTCAAAATAGTAATCCTATTCATTTGGAAATCGGAACAGGAAAAGGAGACTTTATTATAAATATGGCTCGTAATTTTCCTGATGCTAATTTTATTGGATTTGAAAAATATGAAAGTGTCTTATGTAAGGCAGCTCTAAAAGAAAATAGCTTAAGTAATTTACGCTTTATTTGTGAAGATGCTACCAATATAGAAGAAATTTTTAATAAAGAAATAGATACTTTATATTTGAATTTTTCAGACCCTTGGCCAAAGAAAAAGCATTCTAAAAGAAGACTTACTCATGAAGAATTCTTAAAAAAATATGACATTATATTTAAAGAAAAAAATCATATTATTATGAAAACAGACAACCAAAAACTATTTGAGTTTTCAGTTAAGTCATTTAATAACTATGGATACAAAATAGAAGAATTATATTTAGATCTACATAGTGAGAATATTTTTAATATAGAAACAGAATATGAAAAGAAATTTAGCGCTAAAGGATTAAAAATATTTAAAATAGAAATAACTAAATAGACATAATTTTACATGTAAAGTTGTGTTTATGTTTGTTTATTTAATATTTTTTGCTATAATAAAGGAGAAGTGATATACATGAAAAAAATACTACTCTTTTTGACAATACTTATATTATCTGGCTGTACAGCAGTTAGAATAAATACTTCTAATATAGATACAATTACAAATGTTATTTTATCTAAGGATAACACATTATTTAATCGTATTGGAAAGGGCTATAAGTACTATGTACCAAGAGGTGTAAGCTATATTGATAATAATGACTATAATGATGAATTATATTCTGATGGTGACTATTATTACTTATATATTGATGTAGTGAGTTATTATCATAATAAAAAAGTAGATTATGAAATAAATAAAGATGCTTACTATTCCAAGAAAATAGAGATGAAAGAGAAAAGTGGCTATTTAGAAATTAATAAAAATAATGATAAATATTTAGTAGAATTTATGTATAATTATGCTAAAATAGAAGCATTAGTAGATTATGATAAAATAAATAGTGTTGTACTTAATGCTTCATATATTTTATCAACTATTAAATTTAATAACAACGTTATTAAACTAATGCTAGATCAAGATTACTTTGTTAATAAAGAAGAACAGTATGATATATTTACTTCTAAAAAAGTAACAAACAACTATATTGAATATTTAGATCAGAATGAGTAGAGGTGTAAGATGAAATTATTCGATAAATTCAAGAATATATTCACAGAAGAAGTGGAAGAATCCCCAATAAAAAAAGAAGTTAGGCAAGTAGAGATAAAAGGCCCAAAAGATCTTACCACAGAAACTCCTGTTGAAGAGAAAAAAGAAGAAAAATTTGTTTTCCCAGTTTTTGATGATAAAGATTTTGAGGAATTAAAACCAAGGCAAGAGCCTATTAAAGAGCCGGTTAGAAAAGACTTGTATGGGATAAAAAAAGAACCAAAATTTGAGCCAAAGGTAGTTCAAAAATTTACTCTTTCACCTGTTATCTCACCTGTTTATGGTGTTTTAAATAAAAATTATAATAGAGATGATGTAGTAGATAAAAAAGAGACTCAAAAAGTTACAAGGGAAGTTTATAAAACAAGAAAAGTAACTTTAGAAGATATTAGAAAGAAAGCTTATGGGACATTAGAAGATGATATTGAACTATCACTCTTTGAATCTAAGAGTAATATTTCTTCAAGTGACGTCTTAGAAGATATGAATCCGATTGAAGTAATGGATAAGATAATAGTTAATAAAGTAGAAGAATATAGCTTAGACAGTACTAATGATATAACTATTGGTGAGCTTGAAAAAAGAGCAGTTGATTTTAAAGATGATAGCATCGACATGAATAAAGATGATTTATTTAATTTAATAGATTCGATGTATGAAAAGGATGATGATAATAATGGTTCCCTATAATGATTTTATGGCCATTGTTCTATATACGCTACTATCTGTTTTAATAGTAGTACTTATTATATTTGTTATTAGATTAATTAAAACTTTAAATAAAGTTGATAAAGTAGTTGATGATGTTAGTATAAAAGTGGATAAGTTAAATGGTGTATTTAATATCATTGATACAACTACAGAAACATTAGCAGAAGTTAGTGATAAATTTACAAATTTTATTGCTAGTAAAATAAATCATTTATTTAAAAAGAAAGAAAGAGAGGAAAAAGAAGATGAGTAATAAAAAATCAGGGTTTGGTAAATTTTTAGCAGGAGCATTAGTAGGAGCTGGAATTGGTGTTTTATTTGCGCCAGATAAAGGTTCCAAAACAAGAAAAGAACTAAAAAAAGGGCTTGATGAATTTATAAGTAAAGTTAAGGAAACTGATTTAGAAGAAGTAAAAGAAAAAGTCGAATTTAAAATAGCGCAAATTAAAGAAGAATTAGAATCTCTTGATAAGGAAAAAGTTCTTAGTATCGCTAAGAAAAAAGCTAAGGAATTAGAAGATATGGCTAGTGAGCTAGTAGATTATGTAGTTGCAAAAGGAACTCCAGTTCTAGAGAAAGCTGCTATCAGTGTTAAAGAAAAAGCAATTGAGGTTACAAAAGAAGTTCTAAAAAAACTAGAAGAAAAATAACTTCTAGTTTTTTATTAAAGGATAGATATAATATGGAAAAACAATTCATAAAAGGTACTTACAAAAAAGAAATATATATATCTAATAAAGGTTATATTGTTGGCCTTTTTAAAGTAAAAGACACAAATGATGATAGCCTTAAAGATTTTATTAATAAAACAGTAACTTTTACTGGTTTTTTTCATGAACTAATTATTGATTCTGATTATTCTCTATTTGGTGAACTTACCGTTCATTCAAAGTACGGATATCAATATGAGGTAAAATCATATGAAAAAATATTGCCACAAGATAAAGATGGAATAGTTATGTTTTTAAGTAGTGACTTATTTAAAGGAATTGGTAAAAAACAAGCACAAGAAATAGTTAATGTATTAGGTGAAGATGCTCTTGATATTATACTAAAAGATAAAACTTCCTTATATCTTGTTCCTAGATTATCAACTAAAAAAATAGATTCACTTTATTCAACACTTATAAACTATGTTGATAGTCATAGAACAATAGTTTATTTAACTGAATTAGGGTTTTCCATTCAAGATAGTTTTGATATATATAATTTATACAGAAAAAAAACTAAAGAAATAGTTGATACCGATATTTATGACCTTACTTACAAAATAGAAGGTTTGGGATTTATTAAAGTTGATAATATCGCTAAAAAAATGGGTTATGATTTAACTGATAAAAGAAGAATAAAAGCAAGTATTATTTACATATGTAAATTACTTACTTATGAAACAGGAAACACTTATTTTGAATATGAAGAAATATATGATACTTTAACCAAATACTTAAAGTATGAACTAGAATTCAATTTATATGATGATTATTTAAAAGATTTACTAAATAGTACTATTCTTTATAAAGAAGGATATAAATACTATTTAATTGATATATATAATTCAGTAGATAATATTGTTAGAAGTCTTACTAATTTATCGCTAAAAAAGAAAAACAAAATAAATAAAATTAATGATTATTTAAAAGAGCTAGAGTCTTTTTATCATATAGAATATAATGAAAAACAAAAATTTGCAATCAAGACAACTTTAGAAGAAAATATATCGATTATAACTGGAGGACCAGGAACAGGAAAAACTACAATTATAAAGGCTTTAACTTATGCATATATGAAATTAAATAAAATAGATGAAAAAAGTGTTTCCAATTACATTGCTTTATTAGCGCCAACGGGAAGAGCTAGTAAAAGAATGAGTGAGGCAACAGGACTTCCAGCAACTACAATTCACAGGTTTTTAAAATGGAACAAGGACGATAATACATTCGCTATAAATGAAGAAAATAAAAGTCATCAAAAATTAATTATAGTCGATGAAGTGAGTATGATTGATGTAAGTCTTTTTTCTAACTTATTAAAAGGCATAGATAACGATATAACACTTGTTTTAGTAGGGGACTATCACCAGCTTCCAAGTGTAGGACCAGGAAATTTACTCAAAGATCTAATAGAGTCTAAGCGTATAAAAACAATTGAGTTAGATCTTTTATATAGACAAGAAACAAATTCTTACATAAATATTTTGGCTCATGAAATAAAAAATGATGAACTTTCAAATAATTACTTAAATGATTATAAAGATTATACTTTTATCAAATGTGATTCCGGCCAAATTAAAAATAATATAAAAAATATATCGTTAAAAATTAAAGAAAAAAAGATCACTGATTTTCAATTTATGGCACCTCTTTATAAAGGAGAAGTAGGAATAGATACATTAAATGTATTATTACAAAGTATTTTTAATGAAAAAAATGAATCAAAAGAAGAAATAGTTTGTGGTGATGTTATTTATAGAGAAGGAGATAAAGTACTAC
>Ga0074195_1003478_pt1 | contig 14745 bp, 14 predicted proteins | sample EPASupsiteHSE623_FD_64525 | JGI IMG/M metagenome (GOLD analysis project Ga0074195, IMG submission 64525) | Bioremediated contaminated groundwater from EPA Superfund site, New Mexico - Sample HSE6-23 | ecosystem: Environmental > Aquatic > Deep subsurface > Groundwater > Contaminated ...
TTTTACGACCCGTACGGCTTCACGGCGAAGATCCTAGATTTCAGGAAAGAACGGCCCGACGCCGCTTTTGCGGTCGATGTGCTGTGGAATACCCGGAACGGGGAGGATCTGCCGGCCTGGTGCCTGTATGAAAGAATTATGACAGGGCTTCCTTTCCTGCCGGAATTCGCGGCGGCTCCGGCTTCTCCGCAGGAAACGGTCTCGCGCACGGCGCCGGCGCTTTTTCTGACCCACAGACACGAAGCCGGCGCCGGGAGTCTGGTCCGGGGAGGGGGGCTCTCGCTCTATCTTCTGCCCGGCTCCGGCGACAGGTAAGTGTTCCGCCTTTTGCTATAATTGTACTTGTAACCGGGACAAGGAGCTTTATTCATGAAATGCGTCGTTACCGGCGGGGCCGGGTTCATAGGCAGCCATGTGGTCGACCGTCTTTTGAAGGAAGGCTGCGAGGTCGTCGTTATCGATAATTATTCCACCGGCCGGCCCGAAAATCTGTCCCACCATTCTTCCAATAAAAAACTTGAACTTGTAAAGGCGGATATAAGGGATTTCGAGGCCATAAAACCGCATTTCGCCGGGGCCGAACGGGTATTTCATCTGGCCGCGCTGGCGGATATAGTCCCTTCCATAGTGAACCCGGTTTCCTACTACGAATCCAATGTTCTCGGCACCATGTATGTCCTGGAGGCGGCGCGGCTGGCCGGGGTGAAAAAGCTGGTATATGCGGCCTCGTCCTCCTGCTACGGTATACCCGATAGTTTTCCCACGCCTGAAGCCGCGGAGATCCGTCCGCAGTACCCCTACGCCCTCACCAAGAATCTCGGCGAGCAGACCGTGCTTCACTGGGGACAGGTGTATAAGCTTCCTGTCGTCGCTCTGCGGCTGTTCAATGTTTACGGCACCAGGTCCAGGACTTCCGGCACCTACGGCGCCGTTTTCGGCGTGTTCCTGGCGCAGAAACTGGCCGGCAAGCCGTTCACGATAGTGGGGGACGGTTCCCAGACCAGGGATTTCACCTTCGTGACCGATGTGGCCGACGCTTTCTATACCGCGGCCTGTTCCGACCTCTCCGGGGAGGTTTTCAATGTGGGCTCGGGGGGGACATACAGCGTCAATCGTCTGGTAGAGCTGCTGGGCGGACCCAAGGTTTATATACCCAAACGCCCGGGGGAACCGGACTGCACCTTCGCCGATGTTTCCAGAATAAGGACCCGGCTCTCCTGGCGGTCCAAAGTCTCGTTCGAGCAGGGCGTTAAGACCGTGCTGGATAATATAGAGTACTGGCGGCAGGCCCCGGTCTGGACGCCGGACAAGATAGACGCGGCCACCCAGGACTGGTTCCGCTATCTCGGAGCGTCCAGATGAAAGCCTCCTCCCATTCCAAGATACATCCGCTCGAAGAGCTGGCGAAAATCGTGGAAAAGCTCAAGTCGCACGGCAAAACCGTGGTTCATTGCCACGGCGTGTACGACCTCATGCATCCGGGCCACATCAAACACCTGGAGGCCGCCAGGGCCCAGGGCGATGTTCTTGTGGTGACTATAACGCAGGACAGGCATGTCAATAAAGGCCCCGGCAGACCCGTTTTTAACGAGCATCTGCGGGCGGAGTCGATAGCGGCGCTGGCCTGCGTGGATTTCGCGGCGGTGAACGCCTGGCCGACCGCCATAGAGACCATAGACCTCCTTAAGCCCTCCGTCTATATCAAAGGTTCCGATTATGCCGCGCCGGAGCGCGACATCACCGGCGGCATAGTGCACGAACGGGAGGCCGTGGAGCGCCATGGCGGACGGATACATTTCACCGACGAGATAACCTTCAGCTCCACGGAGCTGCTGAACAGGTTCTTCAGCGTTTTTCCTCCCAAGACCAAGGAGTTCCTGGAAAAGTTCAAGAAGGAGCACTCTTCGGATTCCATCATCGCCTCCATGAAAAAACTCTCCGGCCTGCGCGTCCTGCTGGTCGGCGACACCATTATCGACGAGTACCATTACTGCCGCGGCCTCGGCAAGGCCTCAAAAGAGAACATGATCTGCGCCAAATACCTGAGCGAAGAGCGCTTCGCGGGTGGCGTTCTCGCCTGCGCCAACCACGCGGCCGGGTTCGTGAAGGAAGTGCGGCTGGCCACCTGCCTCGGAGCGGAGGACGAGAAGCGGGAATATGTGCTGGACCATCTGAAGCCGAATGTGGACCCCATGCTTTTCACCCGTACGGACGCCTGCACGGTCACCAAGCGGCGTTTCGTGGACCCGGCTTTCCTGGACAAGATGTTCGAAGTGCAGTTCTTCAACGACCATCCGCTGCCGGAGGAGATCAGCGTCAGGGTGCGCGCCTTCCTCGAGGAGAACGCGCCGGCGTACGACATGGTGCTGGTTTCCGATTTCGGACACGGGTTCATAGATGAGAAGATCATCGAGGTGCTGTGCCGCAAAGCCCGTTTCCTGGCCGTCAACACACAGACCAATTCCGCGAACAACGGCTACAATCTCATCACCAAGTATTCCCGCGCCGACTATATCTGCATAGACGAACCTGAAATGCGCTACGCCGGGCGCGATAAATACGGGGATATCACGGCCGTGATAGAGCGCATCGCCCGTGAGCTGAGCTGTTCGAAGGTCGCCGTGACCAGGGGGCATCTCGGCGCCATGGTCTACGACCACGCCGCCGGCTTTTCCGAGATCCCTATTTTTTCCGACAAAGTAGTGGACCGTGTCGGCGCCGGCGACGCTTTCCTGTCCGTGACGGCCCCCATGGCGGCCGCCGGCCTTCCCATGGAGGTCGTGGGATTCATGGGCAATCTGGTGGGCGCTTTCAAGGTCAGCATAGTCTGCAACCGCTCTTCGATAGAGCCGGTGCCGCTGTATAAATCCGTAGTAACGATGCTCAAGTGAGGGCGTAATGTTCCCGACCATAGACTCCTACGCTTCCGAACTCCGCTCGCTGCTGGTCTCCACTGCCGCGGCGGACGATAAAGGAGCCGCGCTGTCGTTCGCGGACGCCGCGTCGGTTTTGTCCGCCCGTGTCGCGGCGCTGCGCGGGACCGCGGCCAAGGTGATCGCGATAGGCAACGGCGGCTCCGCGGCGGTGGCCAACCACTTCGTCCTGGACCTCTGGAACAACGCCGGCATCAGGGCCGTTTCTTTCGCGGACGCCGCGCTGCTGACCTGCATGTCCAACGATTACGGCTATCCGAATGTTTTCCGCAAACCGGTTGGGATGTTCGCCGACAAAGGCGACATTTTGCTGGCCATTTCCAGCTCGGGCCGGTCCGAGAACATCCTGCACGCGGTGGAGGAGGCGAAAGCCCGCGGCCTCTTCTGCGCCACGCTGTCCGGCTTCAAGCCGGGCAATCCGCTGAGCCGCCTCGGCCACCTCAATTTCTTCATAAACAACGGTTCCTACGGCCTGGTGGAGCTTTCGCACGCCGTGCTTTGCCATTATTTCTCCGACCTGCTGATGGAGCAGAAAAAAGCCTGATATGGACAAATACCGGATAGACTCCCATAAGCTGATCTATCATCCCGGCAGGGTCGGCGACTGGCTGGCCGGCCGCGAGATCTATCCTGTTTACGCCGAGATCTCCCCGGCGGGCTCCTGCAATCATCGCTGCGTTTACTGCGCTCTGGATTTCATGGAATACAAGCCCCGCTTTCTGGACGCCGGGATACTTTCTAAGCGGCTCTCGGAAATGGGGAAACTCGGTCTTAAAAGCGTTATGTACGCCGGCGAGGGGGAGCCTTTCCTGCATCCTCAGATGGCCCGGATAACCAACGCCACCAAAGCCGCGGGCATAGATGTTTCCTTTACCACCAACGCGGCGCTGTTCAGGCCCGACATCGCGGATAAGTGCCTGAAAAGCGTCGAGTGGATCAAGGTCAGTATAAACGCCGGCACGGAAAAGACCTACGCGGCCATACACCGGTGCCGCCCGGAGGATTTCGAAAAAGTGTTCGACAATATGAGGTACGCCGACCGGCTGCGCCGCCGCAAGGGTTACAAAGCCACGCTGGGCATGCAGCTGGTCCTGCTGCCGGAGAACGCCGGCGAAGTGGAAATACTGGCGCGGCGGGCCAAAGCGGCCGGCATGGATTATCTCATCGTGAAGCCTTATTCCCAGCACCCCCAGAGCCGGACGGACAAATACCGCGATATCCGTTACTCGGAATATGCGGCGCTGGCCGGCCGCCTGGAAAAATATTCCTCTCCGGGATTTAATGTCATCTTCCGCCTGAAGACCATGGAAAAATGGGACGCCGCGGCGAAGCGGTACGGCAAATGCTGCGCTTTGCCTTTCTGGTCCTACATCGACGCCGGCGGGAATGTCTGGGGCTGCAGCATGTTCCTCGGCAAAAAGGAATTTCTCTACGGCAATCTCCTGGAGTCCTCCTTTAAAAAGATCTGGCTGGGCGCGCGGCGCAAACGGTCGCTGCGCATGGTGGCGGAGAGGCTGGATACGGCCAGATGCCGCGTCAACTGCCGAATGGACGAGGTCAACGGTTATCTGTGGGAGCTTAAACATCCGCCGGCCCATGTGAATTTTATCTGATGGAAAACAGGAAAAGGAATTGCGTTCCCTCCGCCGCCACCAGGCTCGCGCTTTTACGGGCGATGCTGCGCGCGCGCCGCTTCGGGGAAAAGATTATAGAGGTTTACGGCGCCCAGGACATGAAGACGCCGGTGCATCTTTCCATAGGCCAGGAGGCATCGGCCGCCGGGGTATGCCTGTGTCTGGAACGGGAGGACTATCTTTTTACCACGCACCGGAGCCACGCCCATCTGCTGTCCAAGGGAGCGGCCATGCTCCCCATGGTCGCGGAGCTTTACGGGCATTCCGGCGGTTGTTCCGGCGGCAAAGGCGGCTCCATGCATCTGCTGGACACCGCCGTGTCCTGCATGGGTTCCAGCGCCATAGTGGGCGGCTCCATACCTCTCGGCGCCGGCGCGGCTCTGGCCTCCCAGATGCGCGGGGACGGCAGGATCTCTGTTTCTTTTTTCGGGGACGGCGCTTCGGAGGAAGGCCTCTTCCATGAGACCCTGAATTTCGCGGCGTTGAAAAAACTGCCGGTGCTTTTCGCCTGCGAGAACAACGGCTACGCCACCAATTCCCGTCTGCGCGCCCGCCAGCCGCATTTCGAGATCGCGCGGCACGCCGCCGGCTACGGGATCCCGGGCGCGGCAGTGGACGGCAACGATGTCATGGCTGTCCATGCGGCCGCTTCCGGGGCGATCGCCCGCCTCCGCGCCGGCGAAGGCCCGGAATTCCTGGAATTCAAGACCTACCGCTGGCGGGGCCATGTCGGCCCGGAATGCGATCATGAAAAAGGCTGCCGTCCCAAAGAGGAACTGGACGCCTGGATGCTGCGCTGCCCGATAAAAGCTTTCAAGGCGGCTCTGCTGATAGAGGGGCTCCTGGACGAACCGGCTTATGCCGCCATGCTGGCGGAGATAGACACGGAGATAACCGAGGCCTGGCGCGCCGCCCGTTCGGGTCCGATGCCCTCGCCGGAAGACCTGTACAAGGATGTTTACCACTGATGCCCTGGACCAAGGTCATAATAGATAAAGCGGACCTCGACGAAACGCTCGGCAGGCGGGGGCTGAGGGGCCTGTCCTACCGCGAGGCGCTGTGCGAGGCCCAGCGCCAGTTGCTGGAAACGGACAAAAGCGTTTTTCTGATAGGCGAGGGCATAGACGACCCGGGCGGGGTTTTCGGCTCCACGCTTAATCTGCATAAGGATTTCCCGGACCGGGTGCTGGATATGCCGATAGCCGAGAACGGCCTGACCGGCATAGCCATGGGCGCGGCCATAGCCGGCATGAAGCCCCTTTTCATCCACATGCGCGCGGATTTCCTGCCGATGTGCATGGACGCGATAGTAAACCACGCCGCCAAGTGGAATTATATGACGGGGGGCAGAGTGGGCGTTCCTCTCGTCATCCGCAGCATCACGGGGCGCGGCTGGGGTTCGGCGGCGCAGCATTCCCAGGCGCTGCACGCGCTGTTCGCGCATATTCCCGGGCTGAAAGTGGTGATGCCCGCCTCGCCCTACGACGCCAAGGGACTGCTGATAGCGGCGTCGGAGGACGGCAACCCCGTGCTTTGCTTTGAGCATAGATGGCTTTACGATTTCAGAGGCTATGTGCCGGTCGAGAAGTACTCCGTCCCGCTGGGCCGGGGCGTCGTCCGCAGGGAGGGCGCCCATGTCACGATAATCGCGCTTTCCCTGATGGTCTATGAAGCGGCGAAAGCGACGCGCGAACTCGCCGCCGAGGGGATAGAGGCCGAGATAATCGACCCCCGCACCATAAAGCCGCTGGACGAAGAAATGATCCTGTCGTCCGTAAAGAAGACCGGCCGCCTTATAGTGGCCGATACCGGCAGCCGCACCGGCTCTTTCGCCTGCCATATCGCCGCGCTGGCCGCCGAGAAAGCCTGGGGCGATCTTAAAGCCCCGGTACGCCTTGTATGCATGCCCGATACGCCGGTGCCGGCCTCCCCGGCGCTGGAAAAGGCCTATTACCGCGGCAAAGACGAGCTGATCTCCGCCGCGCGGGAGCTCTGCCGCAAGGTCTGAGAGCGTTATGACTTCCAATATGGAACCGAAAGAGAAAGGCGGGACGCCGGATATCAGCGTGATAATGCCGGCCCTCAACGAGGAACGCAATATCTCCGCGGCGATGGCGAATACGCTCCGCGCCTTCGACGACTGTTCCCTGAAAGGGGAACTGGTGGTGATAAACGACGGGTCCCGAGACCGCACCCCGGACCTGGTACGGGAACTGGCCTCGCGCGATCCCAGGGTCAAGCTCCTCGACCACCCGGCTCCCCGCGGCATAGGCGCGTCCTTCTGGGACGGCGTGGAGGCGGCCGGCGGCGCGGCGGTGGTGATGCTGCCCGGCGACAACGAGAACGATCCCTGGGAGATATTCCGCTATTATCCGCTGCTTACGCATGTGGACATAGTGATCCCATTCGTGTTCAATAAACAGGCGCGGTCGCTTTTCAGGAACGCCCTTTCTTTCTTCTACCGCTTCATCATCAATACCTCCTTCCTGGTCAACTTCAACTACACCAACGGCACCGTGATCTACCGGCGTTCGATGCTGCGCGGCCTCAAGCATCACTCCACCGGTTTTTTCTTCCAGACCGACATCCTGGTGCGCTCGGTGAAGGAAGGCTATCTGTTCGCGGAGGTCCCGTACCGCCTGGGTGCGCGTTCCAGCGGCGTATCCAAAGCCGTGAGCTTCCCCAGTTTTCTGCAGGTGGTCAAAGGTTATCTGCGCCTGATGAAGGATATGCGCGGGACCGGCTATACCGGGGACACCGTTTTTCCGGCGGATTCCCGGACGGCGGCGCGCAGGGCGGAACGATCCCATGAATAGCTCTCTCATACTGGACGGCCATAAGCTGGCCTGGCACCGCGAACGGGTCGAGGCCTGGCTGCGCGGCGAACGGATAGCGCCCATTACCATGGACTGTTCCCTTACCAGGGCCTGTAATTACAAGTGCGTTTACTGTTACGGCCAGCTTCAGACCAACGATATAAAGAAGATGACCAAAGAGGTGGTGCTGAATTTCCTGGACGACGCCGCCGAAATAGGCGTTAAAGCCATCAGCTTCGTCAGCGACGGAGAATCCACCTGCTCGCCCCATCTGTACGACGCCATCGTACATGGCAAGGCCAAAGGTCTGGACATGGCGCTCGGCACCAACGGCTATCTGCTCAGGGACGACAAGCTGGAGGAGATCCTGCCGGCACTGACCTATCTGCGCTTCAATATCTCCGCCGGAGAGCGCGCCCGCTATTCCGAGATCATGGGCTGCAAGCCGGAGGCCTACGACAAGGTGCTGGAAACCATACGGAAAAGCGTGGCCGTAAAGAAAAAGGCCCGCCTGCCGGCGACCATAGGTTTGCAGATGGTCCTTATGCCGCAGTTCGCGGACCAGGTGCTCCCGCTCGCCCGGCTGGGGGCGGAACTGGGAGTGGACTACCTGGTGCTGAAGCATTGCAGCGACGACGAGACCGGCCTGCTGAAGGTGGATTATTCCAAGTATTTCGCGCTTGAAGGCCTGCTGAAGGAGGCCGAGGCCCTCTCCACGGACAAGTACCTGGTCAAAGCCAAATGGTCCAAGATAATGAGCGGCGGCTCCCGCTGTTATTCCAAATGCTTCGGCCCGCCTTTCATCATACAGCTTTCAGGCTCGGGCCTGGTCGCGCCTTGCGGCATGTTGTTCAACGACAAGTACAAGAAGTTCCACATAGGGAATATCGCCGAGAAGCGGTTCAAAGAGATCTGGAAGAGCGACAGGTACTGGGAGGTCATGGACCTCATCGCCTCGGAAAAATTCGACGCGCGCACTTCGTGCGGCACGCTTTGTCTGCAGCATAAAGTGAACGAGTTCCTCTGGGAAGTGAAGGAAAAAAAGGGGAAACTCCCTCCGCGGCCGGCCGAAGAGCCGCTGCACAAGAACTTCATCTGATGACCACTTCGCTCTGGGGCGCGGGCATCTTCCTGGTTTCCTTCCTGGTCCACTTGGCCGTCTGGCGCGTAAAACTTCCCGCCCGTCAGACGAAAACCCTGCTTTCCATCATGTTCTCCGCTCTCGGCGCCGCGCTGTGCCTGCTCCGCATCTTCGACGCGCCGTTTACCGCCGGCGATTACCTGGGCGTCGCTTTGCTGGATATCTCCCTCATTCTTTCCTATATGATCACCTACTCGGCCCTGGAGGCCGAGAGTCCCTCGCTGATCATCGTCATGACCGTGGCGGCGGCCGGTTCCGCCGGCCTGCCCCGGGACGAATTCGATGCTATGATGAACGACGATAACCTGGTCAAACCCAGGATACAGGACCTGCTGCGGGACAAAATGGCTTATCTCGAGGATGGGAAATACCGGTTGACAGCCAAAGGCGCTTTCATGGCCGGACTTTTCACCTTTTACCGCGGTATCCTCGGCAGGGGGAAGGGCGGATGAGCCTGACAGAGGCGCTACTTCCGGCGGCAGGTCTACTGCTGAACGCGGCCGGTCAGGTCCTGGCCCTCCGTGGCGGTTTGTCCCTGCTCCGTTCCGTTTTCGCCGGTTTCACCTGCGGTCTGGCGTTCACGGCCATAGCTTCGGGACCGGAGGGAGCTTTGCCGGGCAACCTACTTTGCTATTGCGCCCTCGGCTACTGCTACTTTCACTTCATAAATCTCGGTGAAACCGCCCGTCGCGTCCGCCTGCTCCGGGAATTATACGAGAACCCGGACGGTCTTACGGAAGCCGAACTGCTGAGCAGGTACAACAGCCGGGAGATAGTGCCGGTGCGGCTGGCGCGGCTTCTGGGCAGCGGCCAGATCTTATCGAGGGAGGGGCGCTATTGCACCGGCAAACCGGCCGTTCTGATCATGGCCCGTGCCGTCAGTCTGCTCAAACGCGTTCTTTTCGGCCGCTGCGCGGTATTCCACTCCTGAACTCCGCTTCCTCACCGGGGTTATATCTGGTAAAATACACTTGTACAGCGCGCCGCCCGGCCCTCTGCGGCGGCGGCGCAGGGACAGGCGAATGAAGATTTTTCTTACCGGCGGCGCCGGGATGGTCGGCAGGAATTTCCTCGAGCATCCCGCCGCTTCAAAACTTGAAATATTCCATCCGGATATCCGGGAACTGGACCTTTTCGACTACGCGGCGGTAAAGGCGTATATAGACCGGATAAAACCGGATCTCATTATCCACGCGGCCGGCCGGGTAGGCGGCATACAGGCCAACATGAAGCACCCCGTGGCCTTTCTCCTGGAGAATATCGATATGGGCCGCAATCTGGTCTGGTCGGCCCGCAATTCCGGCGTAAAGAAACTGATAAATCTCGGCAGCACCTGCATGTACCCGCGCAACGCCCCAAATCCGCTTAAAGAGGAAATGGTTCTGCAGGGCGAACTGGAACCCACTAACGAGGGTTATGCCCTGGCTAAAAGCGTGGTTTCCCGGCTTTGTTCCTATATCTCCAGGGAGGCTCCGGAATACGCCTACAAAACGCTTATTCCCTGCAACCTTTATGGCCGCTGGGACAAGTTCTCGCCCGAACATTCGCATATGGTGCCGGCCGTCATAAGGAAACTTCACGACGCCGTAAAGGCCGGTCTCCCGGAGGTGGACATCTGGGGCGACGGCGAATCGCGGCGCGAATTCATGTACACCGGGGACCTGGCGGACTGCCTGCACCGGGCGGTGACGGGGTTCGAAGGACTTCCAGAACTCATGAATGCGGGCCTGGGCAGGGATTATTCTATAAACGAATATTACCATGCCGTCGCCGGCGTGGTCGGTTATAAAGGCGCCTTCCGCCACGATCTCTCCAAGCCAGTGGGCATGGCCCGCAAATTGGCCGACAGTTCCAGGCTTAACGCCTGGGGCTGGAAACCGGCTTTTTCCCTTGAGGAGGGAATAGCCAAAACTTACGACTTTTTTCTTAAGCACGCGGAGGGCCGCTAGTTTTCACTGATTGCCCTGATATCTATAGCCTAAAAGCCTTCAGCCTAAAGCCTAACCCTTATGATCCCCTTAATGAAAAACACTTTTTTGAACGAATATGAGACCAAGAAGGAGCTTGTGGACTTCATACTCAAGGCGAAGATCCTGAGCATGGGAGAAAAGTGCCTGGAATTCGAAAGGGCCTTCGCCAAATTCCAGGGGCGCGCCAACTGCGTTCTCTTTAACAGCGGAGGCAGCGCCAATCTGGCCCTTCTTCAGGCGTTAAAGAATCTGGGTCGTCTTAAAGACGGGGATTCCGTGGGTTTTTCAGCCCTTACCTGGTCCACAAATGTAATGCCTATCCTTCAACTGGGGATGAAAGCCGTTCCAGTGGACTGCGACGCCCGGACCCTGAACTGCATGTCAGAGAATCTGACGGAAACTCTTAAGAAAACGAAGCTCGCCGCTTTTTTCATAACCAACGCTCTCGGTTTCGCCGGAGATCTGGGCAAGATCCGCGATATATGCCGCGACAAAGGCATGATCTTGATAGAGGACAACTGTGAATCCCTGGGAACCGCTTTGCCGGAGGGGAAAACCGGCAATTTCGGCGCGGCCGCCACCTTCTCCTTCTTTGTCGCGCATCATATGTCCACCATAGAAGGCGGCTGCGTCTGTACTGATGACGCCGAACTTAACGAAATGCTGCGCATAGTCCGGGCCAATGGCTGGGACCGCAACCTGGATTTCAAGGCGCAGCGCAGGCTGCGCGAGAAGCACGGCATAAAGAGCGAATTCGAGGCCAAATACACTTTCTACGACCTGGGCTTCAATCTCCGCCCCACCGAGATAACCGGCTTTCTGGGGTTGACACAGCTCAAATATCTGGAAGACAATTGCGCCGTGCGGCAGAAGAATTATCTGCTCCTGGAGGAGGAGGTTAAGAATAACCCGGACCTGCTGCCGATGAAAAGCGGCCATCTTTCTTTCATCTCCAGCTTCGCCTTCCCCGTCCTCTGTAAAACCAGGGAATTGCGTGGGAAGTATATAGAACAGTTCTCCGGCGACGGGGTCGAGATCCGTCCGATAATCGCCGGCAATATGCAGCGCCAGCCTTTCTACGCCAAATATGCGGGGGAAACCTTCGATCTCAAGGGCGCCGAGTTCCTGCACGAATGCGGCTTCTATTTCGGCAACTACCCCGAACTGAGCGAGGCCGACCTCGATATGCTAAAGAGCTGTCTACGGAAGTATTAAGTTTCAGGGCTTTGCGCGTGTATCCGACCCTGCCGTCCTAGGCCAAATTGCTATAATATCCGTATTATCACGGCAGAAATCCGCTTTTATGGAGCAGGGGTCGGGGCGGTATAGAGACCAGGAACTATAAAGGAAACCATGAATCCAGCAGAGCTGAGCGCCCGGAAAGAGATATTCCGGAAAATATCGTCATACTACAAAAAATTCCATGCCAAACCGCCTTTCCGCCCTGGAGAAAGTTCCGTAAATTACGGCGGCCGCGTCTATGACGAAAAAGAGCTTATAAATATCACCGACGCCGCGCTGGATTTCTGGCTTACTTCCGGCCGGTATTGCGCCGAATTCGAAAAACGGCTTGGCCGATTCCTGGGTGTGGAGCATGTCTCGCTGGTAAATTCCGGCTCTTCCGCCAATCTTGTCGCCTTCATGGCCCTGACCTCTCCTACGCTGGGTGCACGGCGTGTAAAACCCGGGGACGAAGTTGTAACCGTGGCGGCCGGTTTCCCTACCACCGTGACACCGGTGATACAATACGGCGCCGTTCCGGTATTCGTGGATATAGAACTTCCCTATTACAATATCGATTGCTCCCTGCTTGAAAAAGCCGTGTCAAAGAAGACCAGGGCCGTGATGCTGGCCCATACCTTGGGAAACCCGTTCGATATAGCGAAAGTAAAAAAGTTCTGCGACAAGCACGATCTCTGGCTCATAGAGGACAATTGCGACGCCCTCGGCAGCAGATCTCCCGCCTCGGAGGGATGGAAACGCCTCCAGGCTTCCACGCCTCCACGCCTCCAGTATACCGGTTCCTTCGGCGACATCGGCACCTCCAGCTTTTATCCGGCGCATCACATCACGCTGGGCGAGGGCGGAGCTGTTTATACCAATAACCGGCAGTTAAAATTTATCATGGATTCCTTCCGCGACTGGGGCCGCGACTGCTCCTGCCCGCCCGGCCAGGACAATACCTGCCGCAGCCGTTTCACCCGCCAGTTCGGCGAGCTGCCCCTCGGCTACGACCATAAATATGTCTATTCCCATTTCGGCTTCAACCTCAAAGCCACCGAAATGCAGGCTGCCATAGGCCTGGCGCAGCTGGAAAAACTGCCCGCCTTCATCACCGCCCGGAAAAAGAACTGGGCTTTTCTGCGCGCCGCCCTGAAACCGTTCCGCGGCGCTTTGGCGCTGCCGGAGCCCACGCCCGGCGCCGACCCCAGCTGGTTCGGTTTCCCGATAACGGTAAAGGAGAAAGCCGGATTCACCCGTGACGAGATAGTGTCTTATCTCGAAAAACACAGGATACAGACCCGCACGCTTTTCGCCGGCAATCTGATCAAGCACCCCTGCTTCGACGAAATGCGCCGCTCCGGCAAAGGTTTCCGCGTGGTTTCCGGTAGTCGCAAACCCTCTAACCATCCAACCCTCCAACCTTCGTCGCTCCCCGTCACCGACCTCGTGATGTCCAACACCTTCTGGATAGGCGTTTATCCGGGAATAAATAAGAAAATCGTGGATTATATCTCCTCAGTGTTCACAGGCTTCATGCATGGCAGATAAAAAGAGAGTGCTGCTTACCGGCGGAAGCGGGTTCATAGGAAGGAATCTCCTTGAATCCCCGCTGGCCAAAAAATACGAGATATTGGCTCCGCGCCATGCGGAACTGGACTTGCTGGACGATTACGCCGTGGCTGATTATCTTGAAAGGAATTCGGTCTCTTCTATTATCCATGCGGCGTGCAAACCCGGCCATCGTAATGCCAAAGACCATAGCGCCCTGTTCTACTCCAACACCCGGATGTTTTTCAACCTCGTCGCCAATTCAAGGCGGGTGGAAAAGATCGTATTTATGGGTTCCGGCGCTGCCTATGATATACGGCACTACCGGCCAAAAATGCGCGAGGATTATTTCGGCGTGAATATCCCGGCAGACGACTATGGCTTTTATAAATATGTGTGCGGAAAATACATAGAGAAAACGGACAATATCGTCGACCTGCGGGTTTTCGGCGTGTTCGGGAAATACGAAGAGGCGGCTATCCGATTTATATCCAATATGATCTGCAAAGCCGTGCTGGACCTCCCTCTGACGATGAAGCAGAACAAAAAATTCGACTATATCTGGGTGGACGATCTGTCCCCGATAGTGGATTATTGCCTTGACAATAAAACCGCCCACAGAGCGTATAATGTCACCCCGGACAATTCCGTGCCGCTTCTGGACTTGGCTCGGCTCGTGCTCCAGGTCGCCGGGAAAGATCTTCCGATAAAAGTCGCTGTTCCCGGTTTGGGCATGGAGTACAGCGGCGATAATACGCTGCTGAAAAAAGAGATCAAAGGCCTGTCCTTTACTCCGCTTGGCAAGGCGGTTAACGAGTTGTACGCCTGGTATAGCGCAGGAAAAAGCGGGCTCGATAGGGCTATCTTCCTTGTCGATAAATAAGCCGCGCTATGATAAAACTTTCAGACTATGTGATGAAGAGGCTGGTGGAGAAGGGCGTAAAGCATGTTTTCATGATCTCCGGCGGCGGAGCCATGCACCTGAATGATTCCGTGGGCAGGTGCAAAGAGCTGGAGTATATCTGCAATCATCACGAGCAGGCGTCGGCCATGGGGGCCGAGGGGTATTCGCGCGTCTCGGACAGGGTCGGGGTGGCCATCGTTACAACGGGGCCGGGGGGCTCCAACACCTTGACCGGCGTGCTGGGACAATGGCTGGACTCAGTGCCGGCTTTGTATATTTCCGGGCAGGTCAAGTATAAAACCACCACCGCCTCGTGTCCGGAGCTTGGACTCAGGCAATTGGGCGATCAGGAAATAAATATCGCCGATGTTGTGAAACCGGTGACCAAGTTTTCCGTAATGCTCAAGGACCCCTATCAGGTCAAATATACGCTGGACAAGGCTATGCACATCGCAGTCTCCGGCCGCCCCGGTCCCGTCTGGATAGATATTCCGCTGGATGTGCAGGCCGCGTTGATAGACGAGACGAAACTGGCTTCTTTTAAACCCGGACCTGCGGCGTCCGGCGGCGGCGCC
>Ga0074195_1003480_pt1 | contig 14744 bp, 17 predicted proteins | sample EPASupsiteHSE623_FD_64525 | JGI IMG/M metagenome (GOLD analysis project Ga0074195, IMG submission 64525) | Bioremediated contaminated groundwater from EPA Superfund site, New Mexico - Sample HSE6-23 | ecosystem: Environmental > Aquatic > Deep subsurface > Groundwater > Contaminated ...
GGTCCTCTTAACAAGGGGCCGGGTTATGGAGACCGCGGGCATCCTGGCGGTGATCCGGGAGAAGGAGCTTTTAGAAACGTATCCTCCCGAGCTGGTAGAGAAGGCTAAAGCCCTCTGCCAGCAGATGACTGTGGTAAAGGACGCCCTGATCGCATCCGAAGTGGGCGTTTCTGCCATGCACGACGCCACCGAAGGTGGGGTCATCGGCGGCCTCTTCGAGATTGCCAGCGCGAGCAATGTGGGTATGGAGATAGATGAGTCATTGTTCGTCTACCCTGATGAAGTAAAAATGGTCTGCGAGGCCTTCAGTATCGATCCGGTGGCGGCGATTGCCGAGGGATCCCTGCTCATCGCTGCTCCGCAGGAAAACTCGGAGGAGATCATGCGCAGGCTGCGGATGGCGGGTATAGTTGCCTCTGTCATAGGAATGGTCACTGATGACCCTCAGAAGAGGACTATGAAGAGGATCGATGGAAGCATCGACCGCCTGGAGATACCAAAGCAAGACCCATTCTGGCCGGTATTTTTCGAAGGGCTAGGCGTAAGTTAAGAGCAAGGCATAAATTCCTCTAGTCCTGATAAGTTTTATGACCTCTCAGTCCTGTTAACAATTGTGATGGGATTCGTAGAGGCTATGATTGCTGATTTGGGGACCATGATAAGATGAAATCGCCCTGTGAAGTTATTGTGTGGGATGTGCTGCCGAGCATTCGTGCAGCCATCGCTGAAGAGCTGGTCAAGAGGGGGCTATCCCAGAAGGAGGTCTCCCGGCTCCTGGGCATAACCCCTCCTGCCGTATCCCAGTACGTTTCGAAGAAGAGGGGATACAACATCCAGTTCGCAGACGACGTCAGACTGGCTATAGAAAAGCTCGCTGACGACCTGATCCAGAATAAAGTCGATAACCTTGTGGAGAGGATATGCGAGATCTGCAAGAGCCTGAGGGACGAGGAGACTGCTTGTGTCTCTAGCAGGTGTAATCGCGAATAAGAATTTGTAATAGCATAAAGAACATACGCAGCTTCATCTATCTCCTCTAAGTAGTTTTATCCACCCTTTTCAAAGCGGTTAAGAAGCAGGCGACTGAAGTATTGATGGCATGAATATCCTTCGTAAAATCCCAAAACAAGATGGTGTAATATGAACTGTGTGGATAAGCTGGCGGACCTGAAGAGAAGGATCTTCGAAAAGGGTAGCGTCCTGATAGCCTTCTCCGGCGGTGTGGACAGCAGTCTCCTGGCGAAAATTGCCACGGAATCTCTGGGCGCGGATGCCCTATGTGTTATCCTGGACATGGAGGCCATGCCCAGGAGCGAGCTGCAGCATGCAGTGGCTCTGGCCCAATTCATGGGGCTGAACTACCGGGTGGAAAGGTGCTCTGTGCTGGGGAAGGAGAGCTTCATCGAAAACCCGCCCACAAGGTGCTACATCTGCAAGAAGGAGTGCATCAAAGTCCTAAAGAGGCTGGCCGTAGAGGAGGGCATAAGCAGCATAGCTGACGGCGTAAATCTGTCCGATTACGGGGATTATCGGCCGGGGATTGCGGCCTGTGACGAAGAGGGCATCTGGCATCCCTTTGTTGATGCAAAGATCTCCAAGGAGGATATCCGGGCTATCTGCAGGTCGATGGATCTCCCCTTCTGGAACAAGCCATCTGCAGCCTGCCTGGCCTCACGGATACCTTATGGTGATAGGATCACCGGGGAGAGGCTGGCAATGGTTGAGCAGGCTGAGGATTACCTTAAAGGCATTGGCTTTTCGCAGGTAAGGGTGAGGGCTCATGGCCAGATAGCCCGTATAGAGGTCCTCAAGGGCGAAATGGAGAAGGCTTCAACTTTCGGGGATGAGATCTCAAAAGGGCTTAGAAGGATCGGATTTCAATACGTGACCCTCGACCTGCAGGGCTTTCGAAGCGGCAGCATGAATGAGGTCCTATGAACGTCCAATTGATCAGAGAGGATTTTCCCATCTTAAAGGATGTCATATATCTGGACAGCGCCGCCACCAGCCTGACACCTGAGCCCGTTTTGAAGGCCACTCTGGATTACTACTATCAGTACAGGGCAAACGTCGGCCGCGGGGTCTATAGGCTTGCCCAGCTTGCCGATCAAAGGTACAGAGACGCGCACAAAAAGGTGGCGGAACTCATAGGTGCTGGGAACGGTGCGACGGTCTTTACCAAGAACACCACCGAGTCCATAAATGCTGTCGCCCACGGTCTAGGCTGGGCGCGGGGTGATAAGATAGTCACCACTCTTTTGGAGCATCACTCTAACCTCCTTCCCTGGATGAGGCTTAAGAGAGAGGGCATTGAGCTCTCAGTCATAAAGCCCGATGAAGAAGGATATCTCGACCCATCTGACTTCGAGAGGGAGGTTGACGAGAGAACAAAGCTTGTAGCTGTCAGCCACCTCTCTAACGTTCTTGGAACCCTCGCTCCTATAAAAGAGATCTCTAGCATCTGCAAGGATAGAAACGCTGCCCTGCTGGTGGACGGAGCGCAGTCGGTTCCCCATATGCCAGTGGATGTAAAAGACCTGGGCTGCGACTTCCTGTGCTTCTCCGGACATAAGATGCTGGGGCCGACGGGAACCGGAGTTCTCTTTGTCAAGGACGAGGAGAGCTTAGAGCCTCTCATAGTTGGCGGCGGCATGGTGGAGGACGTCTCCCTGAACGCATCTGGAATGAAGGATAGCTGCGATACAAAGAGAAGCTGCAAGATGAGGAATGGCTACGTGAGGAAGAAGGGCTACGAAGGATTTGAGGCTGGGACTCCCGACATTTCCGGAGGAATCGGCCTTGGGGCTGCAGCTGATTATCTGAAGAGAGTTGGAACGATAGAGGTGGCAATGCACGAGAAGAAGCTTGCCTCAAAGCTCCTGAAGGGCTTGCAGGAGATCCAAGGCTTGGAGATCTACGGTCCAAAGGACATGAAAGGCCGGGGTGGGGTTGTCTCTTTCAATGTCTTGGGGCTGCTGCCTCATGAGGTGGCCCTCATGCTCGATCAGGTATCGAATATCTCTGTTAGATCGGGCCATCATTGCTGCATTCCGCTCATGAAGCACCTTGGGCTAAAGAACGGCAATGTTAGAGCATCCCTTTACCTTTACAACACAGAAGGCGAGATAGAGAAACTATTGGCGACTTTAGAGGAGATTTCGAAGGTGGCCTAGATGTTTTCGGAATATCCCTGTATGAGGCTGGACGGAGACGCTGCTTCGCAGTCGAGCTGCAGTATAGTGGAGGAAGTGCCTCTATCCATCTTCATCAACGGCAGGCACTTCGTGACCGCCATGACCAGCCCTCAGATGAGAGAGGAGTTCGTGACTGGCCATCTCTTCTCGGAGCGAATAATAAATGGCCTTTCAGATATCGAATCGCTGGAGATAGAGGGCAATGTGGCAAGAGCCATCATCGCTAATCCCATGAAGGCCCTGCTTCCTAGAAGGCCCATTGTGAGCGGCTGCGGTGGGATAGCATCTTTTCTGGATGAGTCCAAGCTTTCTTTGATCACCTCAGATCTTCAGATCGATAAAGAGGATATCTTTGCAGCCATGAAGGCCATCTCATCTTCCGAGGTACACTTGGCTACAGGGGGGGTGCATTCTGTCGGCCTCTTTGAGGGACGCACGGCCGTATGTGTGGCGGAGGATATCGGCAGGCATAATGCCCTGGATAAGGTCGTGGGCTACAGCCTTAAAAAGAAAGTTGATTTTTGCCGGACATTTGTGGCGTCTACTGGCAGGATATCCTCAGACATGGCCATGAAATGCTCAGCAGCAGGGATACCGATTGTGGTCTCACGCGGAGCGACTACCAGCCTTGCCCTAAAGATTGCAGAGAGGACGGGGCTGACAATCGTCGGTTTTGTGCGCGGAAAGAGGCTGAATGTGTATACAAACCCTCAAAGGCTGAGCAATATTTAATCATAAGAAAAATTTATTGATATTATCTTTTTTGGTAGAATATATAGCTGGCAAATGTCCCCATATCAACACAGCAGCTTCAATTACGGTGCCTAGTGGTGAGAAATCAGCAAGTTGAGAGACAACCACAAAGCTTATAATCGTTAGAGCTCATCTCGTCATCTGTCGTAAGTGGGGGTTAGCATTTGGGATTGGGGGAGCTGCATTTGAGATTTAGCTTCAGTTATGTTTCGTCAAGAACCGAAAGATTGAGAAGTTGAATGAGATCTCGGAGACGTTACATGAAAAAAATTTTCTACATACTAGTTGGAGCCATTTTGATGGCTCAGATAGCACCCATCGTTGCAGAACTACCGTCAGACGCAGTAAGTAAAAACCGCCAAGTAGTCGAGCAACCTTACAACAGGTCCATAATTAATCCGATGGACCCTGGATACATTTGGGGAGTTCCGTTTGCAATCAACCTCTCCGGCGTAGATCCTTTGATATTTGAGAACGCAGCATTTCGCAAGGATCCGGGTGGATTGACATCAGGTTATCTGTATACTACAAGCATCAACGATTTCAGGAACGCTGACAGAAACGCAGGCGACAGTAATGCCACCAAGAATGTATCGAGGCTTGGATTAGTTAATTTGCCATACTATGAGGCCTTCAAAGCATATGGCACTGGTGACGAGGCCCGCAGTTAGAAAAGCCTGGGACAACAAAGGCGTTGCTCTTAGCTCAGGTGAATGCATTCTCCCACTGGGAACCGTCTAAGCTATCTCCCTCTCGTCCATACGTCTTCGAAGATCCATGCGCGATCTCTTGGCATCTTCAATGGCCTTGTTGAATACGTCGAGGCTCTCCAGGCCCACGGTGAAACCGAACACCGAGTCCAGGTCGAAGATGAGGAGGACATCGGTTATGCTCACATGCTCTCCATCTCCCCGCTCAGCGATGTTCAAGACGATGACCTCCTCCTCGTACTCTTCCAGCCTTCCGAGGAGAGTATCCATTGAATCCTTGAGGATAACCCATATAAGCTTGCCCTCATTGGCCTCTAAAAACCTTTCGAGAACGCTGCTGTACCTCATGTATCTTCATATAACTCTTCATCGGAAAATATAAAGAGATTTCTTACGGTTTAAGGCTTTATAATTTAGAGCTTCATAGTTAACTCGTAGGAGTGGTGAGGACTTAACGGGAAGCCCCGGCCATAAGATCCATGAGTGGAGTTCACGACCTCACAATTTAACCGCCAGCATCCTCTCTATCGACAGCTTCGCTTTGGCTGCGATCTCTTCAGGAACGGTAACTCTGGGCTCAAGAGTTCGCAGTGCTCTTAGAACCTTCTCAAGGTTGGTCTTTTTCATGTTCTGGCAGACGGCCTTTTCGCTCAGCGGATAAAACTCCTTATCGGGATTATCCTTCTTCAGACGGTAGACCATGCCCACTTCAGTTCCGATTATGAACTCCTTTGCAGAGCTGGTACGGACATGTCTGCCCATTCCCGATGTGCTGAAGACGTGATCGGCCATATCTATGACCTCAGGGCGACACTCGGGATGGACCAGCACCTCTGCCCGAGGATGAAGCGCTCTTGCAACGCGTACCTCATCGGGCGTGAAGTGATCGTGGACATAGCAGTAGCCGTTCCAGGGTATGATCTTCTTGTCCGTATGGCGCTGCACGTATGCACCTAGGTTCCTGTCTGGCACGAAGATGACCTGCTTTTGCTCCAGGGAGCTTACCACCTGCACTCCGTTGGCCGAGGTACAGCAGATATCGCTCTCAGCCTTCACCTCTGCAGTCGTGTTCACATAAGCGACTACAGCTGCGTCAGGGTACAGCGACCTCATCTCCCTGAGCTGCTCAGGGGTTATCATGTGGGCCATGGGGCACCAGGCCCCCTTCTCGGGCAAAACTACCTTTTTTTGTGGGGAGAGGATGGCTGCAGTCTCGGCCATGAAGTCCACGCCGCAAAAGACTATGACCTCTGCATCTAAACGGGCTGCAGCCCTGCTCAGCTCCAGGGAATCTCCTATCAGATCTGCGGCATCCTGGACCTCAGGAATTTGGTAGTTGTGGGCCAGGATAACTGCATTCTTCTCCTTTTTTAAGGCAAAAATCTCATCCATCATAGCGATCTTCAGCTCAGGCCTTCTCTAGAATACTATTATTTCAAGCTATTTTATTAGTCTACTTAATGTTATTAATCTAATAAAACTAAAATTGATTTCCCTCAACCGCCGATAGCAGCTGGGAAGATTGCCACCTCATATCCTTCAGACAGCTCGGTTTTCATGCCTTGCAGCGACTCTATGTTCTTGCCCTTTACCAGAATATTCACGTCCTCTTTAATCCCTGCCTGATCGAAGATCAAGGCCTTAAGCTCTCCATGAGCAGCGCATAGGACATTTAGAAGATCCTCTACCTTTGATCCCTCGCTCAGTTCGACTTCCATTTCTCTTCCCAGAATATGCCGAAATCCGGCAAAAGATCTGACCTTAACCTTCATTCGCGATCTCCTTCGCCCTTTCCAGAGCCTTAAGTGCGTCTTCCATCTTGAGGTCTCTTCTTTCATTATTTATAAATTCCCGGAAGCGCTGCAGGGCATCAGGCGAAACGACTCCCTCGCAGTCCTTGATCATGCGCTCGTAGGTCCTCTCAGGGAAATATCGGGACTGCGCAGCTTTGAGCATGGAGTGTCTGGCAGCGCCGTCGATTATTTCCCGCTGCAGGGCGATCTCCAGGTTATGCCTGATGTTCACCAGCGGCTCTGACATGGGTTCAAAGACGATTGGGTCGAATATGAGGGCGACCTCGTCATCGGATTCCAGGCCTCCTCTTTTATAGGCCTGGTAAATCTCGCCCACGCCCTCCATTCCGTAGACATCCATCTCCGAGGCCCTAAGAGCGCCCATGCTCGAGGCCCCGAGGATTTTAGAGCCCATCTCAAGGGCATCAATAATCTCCTTGTGGGCTACAGAGCACTCCTGGAAGAAGACTCCGTCGATGAGGCAGATGATGTCTGCACCCTCAAGCGCAGCGCGGTAGATGTCGCCGCGCTTTGCAGGAGGCAGATACTCTGCGTCCAGGATTTGCTTTGCCCTATCTACGGGAAGGCTTGGCCCCAGGAAGACGACGATTCTTGGCATTTCTGCACCGCTGGCCAACTCTCTCTGAATCTACAGCAGATATCTCAAGGCCGGGCACTATTACTCTGACTACTGGCACGCCGATCTCCTCTCTGGTCAGGTCAACTACTATTATGCGGTCCATGCCTGCCTCAGCGAGCTTGGCTTGCACGTGCCTGATGTCCTCCAGGAAATCGCTGCTGTCATAGGAGTTGATCTCGGAGAAGTCTTTTGAAGAGGATTCTTCGAACCAGTGTTTGTTCAGACGCTTCGTCCTCTCATAGCCTATTTGCCTTCGCAGGTCCGCTGTAGTCGTATCCTCTCTGGCCCCATGAATCTGCGTCAGCCTGCTCTGCGCCACCTCCGTTAAGGCGCGAAGCACTGCCACGCCTGCGCTTGTGTGGGTTCCCATGCCAGTTGTGAGAAGGATTGGGTCGCGAAGCTTTACGTCATCGGATACGGCAGCACAGGTAGGAATGCCTACATCGCTTGTGATATCCCTCAGGTAAACTGCCACATCGGCCCGACGAAACTTCTCCATAAGCTCTCCGGCAAGGCCGTTCCCGACATTTCCGATCAGCGGTCCCATCCTGCGGGTAGCCTCGACTATGGACCAGGCGTCCCTCTCGATCACCTCTGCAAGGCCGTGGAATATCGCCTCCTCAGGCTCGTTGCCAGATGCAAGCCCGCTGGTGTTTGCCCTAAAGAGCCTCCTGTAATCCGAAGGCATGGGATGAAATACGGCGTTCGCGGGCACTAAGATCTCCTCGTCGTTCACTATGTCCCAGCCTTCTATCCAGGGGATCTCTTCGTTCGCGTCTGCCCCTGCTGGCAATATCAGATCAGCAGGGTCCAGGGCGCTTTGTCCCAGATCAGAGAACCGGGCGATCTGAAGCTCCCTCTCCCCCACTTCCGCAGAGTAGCGCTCGATCCCCTCCATCATGGCAGAGACCCTGGCCTCAGTAGGAGTGGCCCCTTTGCCGTTATAGACGGATATCGCGCCCCTGGCAGCCATCGGCCGGATTGAGGAGAAGACTGGTATGCCGATCCTGTCCAGGTTGGTTATATCCGCCACGCGCGTTATGCCTGCTGCGGGCATCTTGGCCTCAACGCGCGACAGTGTCTCCTCAGGAGAGAGCGCCCTGTGAGTATCGTCTTTATATTTTTTTATGCATGGCTTAAGTATCATATCATTGGGGGCAGGGCTGCGATGGCATATAAATGCTGTTTTCGAAGAATGCTGCTTAAAGAAATGGCAGCTTGTCCTTTTTTCTGTAGGCCATGGCCTGGCAGGCCGCGATAAGCTCTCCTTCGCTGCTCTTGACCTCCAGGTCGTATGTGGAGATCCTGCTGGACCTGCTCACTTCGCGGGCTCTCGCATAAAACGTCTTTCCTGCAAGGGCAGGGCTGATGTAGTTCACGCTCATGGCGAGCGCCACGGCCACAGTCCCGTAGGAGTTGGCAGCCAGCTCGAAGGCGGCATCCATCAGTGAGAACACCGCGCCTCCATGGGCCATGCCAAAGAGGTTCATCATCTCCTCCTTAACCTCCATCTTGACGACGGCGCGGCCATAGTCCAGCTCCACCAGGTCTATCCCAAACAGCTTTGCAAAAGGCTCCTCCCTGAACTTCTCTGCCAGGGATTTCAGCGTATCGTCCAAGCTTCAACCTCCATCGGGGTATCTTCGAAACGGTTATATCTGCTCTCTCCCTGATCTATGATCCATGCCCTCTGCCTCTGGCTTAAAACCGGAGCCTGTATCTGTGGAAATGAGCGGACCTACAGCCTCAATCGTTCTCACCCAGGGCGCCATAAACCTGTGGTTCGGCAGAAGTGCGGAAAGAGAGCTAATTGCCAAGATATTGATTATTATCTCAAAGGTGGACTCGACCACTGAGCACGAGCGAGAGGTCATCTGCAACTTCGAGAAGATCAGCGAGTTCGAGCATAACGGCTACATCTTGACGTCTTACGCTCGAAGGGATGATATGTACAGGGCCATCTTCGTAGTGCCCTTCTCAAATCCTCGGGCCCTGGAGATGTTCATAGAATCGCTCTTAGAGGAGATTGAGCACGAGGATGTGCGCATAACCCTTTACTGGAGCGGCGGCAGGGCCAGAATGAACATATTGAAAGAAGAGCTGAGCAGGCTCAACTGCTTCAGCCAGTTAAGCGTGATTTATAAGGACGACCAGCTCGGGGAACAGATCGCGTAACGGGACAGACCGCGTAAAGGGATATACAGCGTAAAGGAACAGACTGCTAAAGAACAGACCGCTAAAGAACAGAAGAGCATGATGGAGGAGCCATGAGATTTGCAAGCTGCACCGGTGAGATAGAGATCTCCGGGATTAGGAAGTGCTTTGAAGGAGCGGGCCCGGGCGCCATAAACCTGGGACTGGGTCAGCCGGACTTCGATACGCCTGAGCACATAAAGGGAGCTGCTGTAAAAGCCATCGAGAAGGGGTTTACGGGCTATACTCCCAATTGCGGTTACCCTGAGCTTCGTGAAGCGCTGGCTAAGAAGTTCAGGACTGAGAACGAAATAGAGTGCTCCCCCGAGGAGATCATGGTCACATCAGGCGCAAGCGAAGCCCTCTTCCTGGGCATAGCAGCCCTCGTGGACAGAGGAGACGAGGTACTGATTGGCGATCCCAGCTTCCTCTCATATTCGGCCCTTACAAAGCTTGTAGGCGGCAGACCTGTGGATGTTCCCTTAAACGATGAACTCTGCCTATCTCCTCATGATCTGGAGGAGCGGATCACAGACAAAACAAAGCTGATAATAATAAACTCGCCCTCTAACCCAACGGGCGCTGTCCAGACAGAGGACGAGGTGAGGGCCATCGCCGAGATAGCTGAGGACAAGGATATAGGCGTCATATCAGACGAAGTTTACGAGCACTTCATCTACGAGGGGAAGAACGCCAGTCCGGGCAAATACTCTGATAACGTGATCACAATCAATGCAGTCTCCAAGACATATGCAATGACCGGCTGGAGGGTGGGATACATGGTGGCAAAGGGCTGTGCCTTGGAAGAGCTTCTCAAGATACATCAGTACGCCCAGGCCTGTGCGTGCTCCGTATCGCAAAAGGCGGCGCTCGCTGCCATAACCGGGCCTCAGGAGTGCGTCTACCGGATGAGGGATGAGTTCCGTCGGAGAAGGGACCTTCTGGTGAACGGGTTTAGAGAGATGGGCATAGACCTCATAGTGCCAAAAGGGGCCTTCTACCTGTTCCCGCGGGTGGGAGACGGCGACTCTGTGGCAGCACGTCTTGGCAAGGCCGGGGTGATAGTCGTTCCCGGATCGGCCTTCGGACAGGGAGGCAGAGAGCATATAAGGATCTCTTATGCTGCCTCAAGGGCACACTTAGAAGAAGCGCTGAAGAGGATGAGAGGTATTCTTTAAATAGAAGAGCTGCAATCGTCGCTAGGAGTGATGAAATGAAAGAGCAGGTTGAGGTCAGAGAGCTGAAAGAAGGAAGGTACGTTATAATCGACGATGAACCCTGCATAATCAAAGGAATATCCCATTCAAAGCCAGGAAAGCACGGTTCCGCAAAGGCCAGAGTAGATGCAATCGGAATCTTCGATAACCAGAAGAGATCTATCGTCTCTCCGGTGACGACGAAGATCTACGTGCCTACAGTTGAAAGGAGAACTGGCCAGGTTCTCTCCATCGGCGATACAACTGTGCAGCTCATGGACATGGGCACCTACCAGACTGTGGACGTTCCCATAACCGAGGATCAGAAGCCCAAGATCGAGGAAGGCAAAGAGGTTCCATACCTGTTTGTCATGGGCAGGACAAAGCTGGACCTTCGTTAGGCCCTCATGTTCAGGAAGTGCGGCCATGCCGACGCTTTCTTTGAAATAGACGATGCAGATTTTGTGGTAATCGGTCTGCCCTTTGATTCAACCACCTCTTTTAGGTCCGGCTCCAGGGACGGGCCGGATGCCGTCCGCCTGGCATCATATGGATTTGAGAGCTACGATTACCACTACGATGTAGATTTGGCGGATCTCAAGATCTGCGATCTCGGAAACATGGAGCTAGGCAGCGATCCAAGGATTGCCTGGGAGACCATAAAGGAGGGTCTATCCCTGCTTTCTGATGGGGTCATCCCCATACTTCTTGGCGGTGAGCACTCCATAGCGCCTCCTGCAGTCGAGCATCTCGCAGAGCAAGGAGGCGTTGGGGTCCTGGTTCTGGACGCACACCTGGATCTCCGAGACGAATACGGCAGCACCAGGTTCAGCCATGCCTGTGCCAGCAGGAGAATATTGGAGATCGATGGGCTTCAGGGCTATGCCTCCATTGGGATTCGAAGCGGGTCCAGGGAGGAGTTCGACTATGCGAGGGAGATGGACCTTTGCTTTTACACCAGCAATGACGTCAGAGAGATGGGGATCGATTATGTGCTCGATTGTGCCATGAAACGCCTGAAATGCGAGCGCATTTACCTCTCTTTGGATATGGACGTCTTAGATCCGGCCTATGCGCCGGCTGTCGGCAACCCCGAGCCTTATGGCCTGACTTCGTGGGATGTAAGAAGGGCATTTGAGCGCATAGCTCCCAAGGCTGTGGCTCTGGACATAAACGAGATCACGCCTGCCTACGACCTCGGAGAGACTGCCCTCTTAGGAGCCAGTCTTGTTAGGGAGTTCATCGCAGCTAAGGCTAAAGCAAGTCAAAAAAGCTAGAAAAGTAGTTGCAGCCTATTTATAGCGATGATGATGCTTCATCTTCATCATCTTCACTGCCTTGACGGCCAGTATAGGCAGAGCTAAAAAGGCCGCAAACCTGATGAAAGTTCCCAGAAACCGAAGGGGAAGAGTTATCAGGCATATCATCATTTTGAGCAGACCTAAGAGCATTTTTTTAAACCCCACAAATTTTTAGGATCCCGATAGAGGTGGCTGCCATCGAGATCATAGTAATATATTTCTGGTTTATATGATTTAATTTTTGTGGTAGGTTCTTAGGCCCTGGCGTTCTATTGTTTCTTTTGCCTCAGGTCTTCCAGCGCTCTGTTGACCTTATCCTGTCTCTCCTTTATCCTTTCCGCACTCTTCGGTAGCTGTTTGAGCCTCTCTTCAACCATCCTGCCTGTTTCAGATGGTGCGGGCCCTCCTGTGTTCGATCGCAAAGCCACGTTGGACCTCGGATCGAGTGCGTTCTCCAGATCCTGAGGCTCAAAGCCGCGCTCGCTTGGCAGAAAGCCTCCTATCTCCAACGCAGCAGCATCAAGCTCCTGCAGCTTCGGCCTTCTGCCGGAGGCCGCGATCCTGCCCACGATCTGGTGGGCTGTACGAAAAGGCATGCCTGTCTTTCTGACCAGGGAGTCTGCTAGCTCAGTTGCCGTAGAAAAGCCCGCACCAGAACTATCCTCCAGCCTCTTCTCATCGAACTTCAGCGTGGAGACGCAAGCGTCGAGTATGCGAACTGTGCTTCTGGTCCAGTCCATGCCCCTCCACAGATGAGGCGTGACCTCCTGCAGGTCGCGGTTGTAGCTCATGGGCATGGCCTTGCAGATGGCGAGAGCTGCCATCAAACTCCCTACGACTGAGCCTGCTTTCGCCCTGGCCAGCTCGGCTGTATCGGGGTTCTTCTTCTGGGGCATGATTGAACTGGTGGAGGCAAAGAGGTTGTCCAGTTCCAGGTAGCCGAACTCGGAAGTAGACCAGAGGATCAGCTCCTCAGCCAGACGGCTGAGGTTGACCATGAGTATTGAGATGTCTGAGAGGACCTCCAGTACGAAGTCCCTTGACGAGACTGCATCCATGCTGTTCTCGACTAGACCATCGAAGCCCAAAAGCTCACAGGTTCTCTGGCGGTCGATACTAAAGCCTGTGGAGGCAAAGGCGGCAGCTCCCAAGGGGCTCAGGTTCACTCTGGCATAAGCATCTTCTATCCTTCCCAGGTCCCTTAGGAAGGCATCGGCATGGGCCAGCAGATGATGGGCCAGGGTTGTAGGCTGAGCATGCTGTGTGTGGGTGAAGCCAGGGATGATTGTATCGACATGTTTTCCTGCCAGCTCTACAAGAGTGCGGATCAAAGAGAGCAGCTCTTCCATAAGCGCCAGCATCTCCTCACGAAGAGCCAGGCGAATGCAGGTTGCTACCTCATCGTTCCTCGATCTGGCCGTATGCATCCTGCCGCCCTCAGGGCCTACTTCAGAGATCACATAGGCCTCAATGGCCTCGTGAATATCTTCTCCAGCACCTAGGTCTGATTCTTTAAGCTCGTCAAGGGCTTTGATGATCTTAGAGGAGATCTCGGCAGGGACCAGTCCCTGTTCTACGAGCATGACCAGATGGGCTCTGTCCACCAGCAGGTCAGCCTCGAAGATCTTTTTATCCGCCTCTCGGGACGATGTGAACTCCAGCACGTCCTTTGAGGCTCTTCCCAGTCTGCCGTCTCTCAAAAGCATATCAGGTCGTGTAGTTGGCGTTGACGTTCACATACTCGTGCGTCAGGTCGCAGCCGAAGCTTCTTGCGCTGAAGGTACCCAGCCCCAGATCGACGAGAATTGTAATGGTATTCCCTTTCATGATCTTTTGGGCCTTGTCGAGGACGCCCTCCGTAATCTTTCCACGCTCTACCAGTGGCACCTTCAGGCCGCTTCCCTCCAGGAAAAGGGTGATCTTCTCCGGGTCCACCTCTGCTCCTGAGTACCCAACAGCCGCAATTATCCTTCCCCAGTTTGGATCAGCTCCGTATACAGCAGTCTTCACAAGGCTGCTTCTGGCTACAGCCTTTGCAGCAAGGCGGGCATCTTTCTCGTTCTTAGCGCCAAAGACCACCGTCTCGAAGTACTTGCTGGCCCCTTCGCCGTCCCTCGCCATCATCCTCGCAAGCTCCATGCAGACGTATCCCAGGGCTTCTTTGAATGCCTGGATGTTTGCCTTCATCTTGCCTGTGGCTGTTAGGAGCACTGTGTCATTGGTGCTGGTGTCTCCATCCACGGTGAGCATGTTGAAGCTGTCCTCGACGGCATCTGCCAGGCACTCTTTAAGCGTCGATGCTGGCAGGTCGGCATCAGTGTAGAGGAAGCAGAGCATCGTGGCCATATTGGGCTCTATCATGCCTGCACCCTTGACGATTCCCCCAACCCTCATGCCTTCATGCTCCACTGCGATCTCCTTCACCTTCGTATCAGTGGTCATTATAGCACGAGCCGCCTCTTCACTAGCCTCTGGAGCATTTCTGAGCCTTGATCTGGCCTCCTCGAAGAGCCTGGAGATGATGGACATGTCCACGTACCTGCCGATGACGCCGGTCGATGCAACAGCTATTTTGCTTGCATCCGTTTTCAGATAATCTGCGAGCAGTCCGGCCATGGCCCGTGCGTCCTCAAGGCCGCGCGGTCCAGTGTAGGCGTTGGCGCAGCCGCTGTTGGCTATTATGCCGTCCAAAAGACCGCCGGATAGGTGATCAGCAGTGACGTCCAGAGGAGCCGCCCTGATTTTGTTGGTGGTATACATGCCTGCGGCAGCTCCTGATGCTGCAATTATTGCCACGCCGTACTTGCCCTGCCGCGCACCAGCGGCGCGCACGCCCGGAACGGCACAGATGCCGCCCTCACTCCTCTTCATGGCGAGTCCCCAGTCCGGATATGATGTCGCCACGGGTTATTATCCCCACCAGTCGGCCGTCTTCCACTACAGGCAGCCTGTTGATCTTGTGGC
>Ga0074195_1003481_pt1 | contig 14744 bp, 11 predicted proteins | sample EPASupsiteHSE623_FD_64525 | JGI IMG/M metagenome (GOLD analysis project Ga0074195, IMG submission 64525) | Bioremediated contaminated groundwater from EPA Superfund site, New Mexico - Sample HSE6-23 | ecosystem: Environmental > Aquatic > Deep subsurface > Groundwater > Contaminated ...
CTCGCTCCGCGCTGCTCCAGGGCGGTGCCGAGCCTCTCGGCCGCACTCCGCGGTCCGCCGCCCGAGGTCACGAAGATCACGGCCTCCTTTCCCTCGATCCCCCGGAGTGCCGCGACCGCCGCGTTCACGGCCGGGGTCGGCGAGAACGCCCAGACCGGCGTGCCCAGGACGGCCACGTCGTAGGCCGAGAGATCGATCTCGGCCGGATCGATCTCCGCCGCCTCGCCCCGCATGGCCCGCGGCGCTCCCGTCATGTACGCCGTCAGGGTCGAGTACTGGTGGAGGTCGTGGACCTCGACGAGGTCCGCTCCGTCGACGAGAGGGGCTAACCGCTCCGCGAGCAGCTCGGCCACGCGGCGGGTGTTGCCCGAGAGCGAGTGAAAGATGATCGCAACACGCATGGACGAGTATCGGTCCCTCCTCCTTTTGAACCCTGTGCCCGGTCACCTCCTGCGGGGTGCCGCGCGCTCGCCGTGCCGAAAAAAAGAGATGATCCGGTCTTACTTCCGGAACTGCGGCATCATGCCGCGGACCTCGGCCCCGACCTCCTCGATCAGGTGCTCCTCGTCGGCCTTGGTCAGGGCCGTGAAGACGGGCCGGTTCACGAGGTTCTCGAGCATCCACTCGCGGGCGAAGGCGCCGGTCTGGATCTCGGCGAGGATCTCGCGCATGGCCTCGCGCGACTCCTCGTTGATCACCCGCGGCCCGCGGGTCAGGTCCCCGTACTGGGCCGTGTTCGAGATGAACCGCCGCATCTTGGTGAAGCCGCCCTCGTAGATCAGGTCCACGATCAGCTTCGTCTCGTGCAGCACCTCGAGATAGGCCATCTCGGGCGCGTACCCGGCCTCGACGAGGGTCTCGAAGCCGGTCTTGATCAGCGACGTGATCCCGCCGCAGAGGACGGCCTGCTCCCCGAAGAGGTCGGTCTCGGTCTCCTCGGCGAAGGTCGTCTCGAGCACCACTGCGCGCGTGGCGCCGATGCCCATCGCGTAGCCGAGCGCGACCGCCTTCGCGTTGCCGGTCGCGTCCTGGTGGATCGCGATCAGCGCGGGCACGCCCTTGCCCTCCTCGAAGGTCCGGCGGACCATGAACCCGGGCCCCTTCGGCGCGACCATGATCACGTCCACGTTCGGCGGCGGCACGATCTGGCCGAAGTGGATGTTGAACCCGTGGCTGAACATCAGGACCTTGCCGTCGGCGAGGTGCGGTCGGATCTCGGTCCGATAGACTCCCCCTTGCGTCTCGTCGGGCAGGAGCACCTGGACGATATCGGCCTGTTTCACGGCCTCGTCGACCGTAAAGACCTCGAACCCGTCCGCGCTCGCCTGTTCCCAGGACTTCCCGGGCCGCAGGCCGATGACCACATCGAGACCTGAGTCACGCAGGTTCAGGGCCTGTCCGCGGCCCTGGGATCCATAGCCGATCACGGCGATCCGCTTTCCCTGTACGGCGCCGATATCGGCGTCCGATTCGTAGTACTTCTGGATCATATCTCGCTTCATCCCTGGCCCAAAGCCATATACATATTAAATAAAAGAGGATAAACTGTTTACCTTCATTTTTTCATGGATACAAGTGCCATGCAGAATGCGTATTGAGGCCCGGAGTAATGGAACTACCAGATGTCCAGTCCACCTGCCCTGATGTGCGTATCAACCTGACGCGCGTCGGCGTAAAGAATGTCAAGAAACTGGTCGAGGTCTCGCGAAAGAGCAAGCGCCCCGTCATCTTCATCTCGAAGTTCGACGTCTTCGTCGACCTTCCGGGTTCCCTGAAGGGCGCGAACCTCTCGCGCAACTTCGAGGTGATCGACGAGGTGCTCCAGCAGGCGATCGAGGGGGGCGTCTCCGAGATCGAGCAGCTCTGCAGTGCGGTCGCGAGGAAGCTCCTCGATCGGCACGAATATGCGGACCGGACCGAGGTGATCATGCGGTCGGAGTTCATGGTCAAGCGCGAGACGCCGGTCTCGAAGACCAGCTGCCACGAGGTCGTCAAGGTCCACGCCCGGGCGATCGCGCAGCGGACCTTCCACGAGCCGATCGTGCGGAAGTCCATCGGGGCCGAGGTGACCGGCATGACGGCATGCCCCTGCGCCCAGAACATCATGGCCGATCACGCCTCGCAGGTGCTGCACGAACTCGGCGTCGACGCCGAGACCGCGGCGAAGTTCTTCGACCAGGTCCCCATGGCGACCCACAACCAGCGGGGCCGGGGCTTCCTCTGCATCGAGACCGACGACGACGAGCACGTGGACCTCGAGACGATCATCACGATCCTCAAGGACTCGATGTCGGCCCGGACGTACGAGCTCCTGAAGCGCGGTGACGAGTCGGCCGTGGTGATGGCGGCGCACAAGAATCCGCGCTTCGTGGAGGACTGCGTGCGGGAGATGGCCAAGAAAGTCCTGGCCGAGTTCCGCCACCTGCCCGGCGACACCCGGATCACGATCAAGCAGACGAACGAGGAGTCGATCCACCAGCACGACGCGTACGCCGAGCGGAAGGCGACCCTCGCCGAGCTCGTGGTCGAACTCTCGGAGGAGAACGGGAACTCCCATTCGTAGAGGTGCGGAAAAACCCAGCTGATTCAAATACTCCCCCCACCCTCCCTTCTCGACGGCCCCCGAGCGGCCCGATCGTGCAGACTTCAGAGGCTGATATTTCCCCTGGATTCCAGCGGAAATACTCTCTTTTTCCAATCGGCTCCCGTTCTGCGGAAAATAAGAGAAAGGTTATATGCAGGGCGGTTGCAGGTTAGAATATACGTACCGTGTACGTCCGGCCGGCCCTGGAGGTCGGTCCGTTATCAAGACCCTGTACTGGCTGTCGAACACCGAATTCCCAAGAGGAGATTCAATTGTCGAAAGTTATTGAGATATCCCCCACAACGAGACATGAGGGACATTCGAAGCTCGTCTTAAAGGTCGATGATCAGGGGATCATCGAGCGCGGTGACTGGCTCTCCATCACGCCGGTCAGAGGTATCGAGCGGCTCGCGGTCGGCAAGACCTACGAGCAGGTACCGAAGATCGCGTCCCGTGTCTGCGGCATCTGTCCGATCGCCCACACCCTCGCGGCTGTGGAAGCGATGGAAGCCTCGATGGGCGTCTACATTCCGGACGACGCCTACCTGCTTCGCGTGATCCTGCAGTGTGCGAACCGCGCCCACTCGATCGCGCTGCACAACATCCTCTCGCTCCCGGACATGTACATCCCCGGGACCGACGTGAAGATCAACCCGTTCACACCCGAGGAGCCCGTCCGGTCGGTCGCCAAGCGCATCCAGCGCATCCGCGAGATCGCCCAGACCATCGGCGAGATCTCGGGCGGCGAGTGCATCCACCCGTCGAACCCCCGGATCGGAGGCCTGTACACGAACGTCACGCCCCGGGCCAAGTCGAAGATGTACGACCTGGCGAAAGAGGGTCTCGCCCTCGCCCGCGACCAGATGGAGTTCATGATCGCCGTCTTCCGGAACTTCCAGAAGCGCGACTGGTCCGAGGTCGGCGGCATGCAGGTGGCGATCCCCGCGACGCTCGGATACCACAACCAGGGCTACATGGCGACGGACCCCGTCTACGGCTCGTCGAGCCTGGACGCGGACCCCAAGTGGGACCCCGCCCGCTGGAACGAGACCCGTCCCTGGGACTGGTACATGGGCGAGATGGAGATCACGGACGACTACCCGAACTACCCGATCGGCGGCACCACGCCCAAGGGCGCGAAGGCCTGGCCCCAGATGGAGGCCTGCACGGGCGTCCCGCTCTACGACGGCCAGCCGGTCGAGGTCGGGCCCCGCGCTCGCCTCGCCGTGTTCAAGGGCTACGACGAGAAGGGCACCATCGGCCAGCAGATCGCGCGGCAGATGGAGTACACGGACTCGTTCTATAAGATCATCGAGTGCCTCGACGCGCTCAACACCTCGGCCTCCGTGCTCGCGGACGAGATCCCGCAGGGCGACGGCTCGCTCGGCTGGGCGGCGAACGAGGCCCCGCGCGGCTCGGACGTCCACCTCGCCCGGGTCAAGGACGGTCGCGTCCAGTACTTCTCGATGCTCGTCCCGACGACGTGGAACTTCCCGACCTGCAGCCGCGCCCTCACCGGTGCACCGTGGCAGCTGGCCGAGGTCGTGATGCGTGGCTACGACCCCTGTGTCTCCTGTGCGACCCACATGATCGTGGTCGACGAGGACAACCGGCTCGTGGCGGAAAAGCTGATTCAGTGAGCGTTCTGGCATGCTGTTCCCAAGGGTCGTGGTAGCGGGGTGCGGCAACAGTCTCTTCGCGGACGATGGCTATGGCCCGGCCGTGGTGGAGGCGCTGCAACAGGTCGACCTGCCCGACGACGTCAAGGTGATCGACGTCGGGCTCGGCGGCCCACACTTCGTGTTTACTCTGCTCGATCCCGAGGTAACGAAGCGGCTGATCATCGTCGACTGCGCGGACTTCGGGGCCGAACCGGGGACGCTCGCGCGGCTGCGGGTGGAGGACCTGCCTCCGGGCGCCTATCGCGACGCCCATTCGTGGGACCTCGCCGAGCCGCTGCAGCGCCTCAAGGATCGGATCGAGATCACGATCATCGGGTGCCAGCCGAAACGTGTCAGCGCGCCTGAATTCGAAATGGGGCTCACTGAAGAGGTTCAAGCTGCGATACCGAAGACGGTGTCGTACATCCTCAAGGAGATAGGAGTCGAGAATGGGACTGCTCTCCAGGATTCTGGCCATCTTCACGAAGAAAGACGTCACGGTGGAGACACGCGAGACGACTGCCCCGAAACCAGACGAGCCGGTGATGCCGGCGGCACCGGTGAAACCGGCGCCCCCGCCGACGGAAGCCAGACCGGCTGAACGTGCACCGGTGGTGGAGGAGCAGAAGCCTGCCATCCCCCCGGATGAGAAGGTACCGAAAACGGCACAACCCGATATAAAGGAGGTAAAACCTGTGTCTGACAAGATTACCGCCGGCCACGTGCACATGAGCGGATGCACGGGCTGTGAGGTTGCGATAGCTGATAACTACGCGGGACTCTTAACCCTGCTCGACAAGTACGTCGACTGGGTTTACGACCTGACCCTCGCCGACGTGCGCCACATCCCCGAGATGGATGTCGCGCTCGTCGAGGGGTCGGTCTGTATCAACGACCACCTATCGGTCGAAGAGATCCGCGAGACGAGAGAGAAGTCGAAGATCGTCGTGGCGCTCGGCGCCTGCGCCTGCTCGGGCAACATCACGCGCTTTGCCCGCGGCGGCCAGCAGAACCAGCCCCAGCACGAGAGCTTCGTCGCGATCGGCGACCTGATCGACGTGGACGTCTACATCCCCGGATGTGCGCCCACGCCCCAGATGATCAGGAACGTCTGCGTCTGCGCGTATCTCCTGCTGAAAGGGAACGACGACCAGAAGGCGCTGGCCGGGGCATACCTGAAGCCCCTGATGGCCGCCGCGAAGTGCGACCCGGCCCCGACGGGCTGCGGCCACGCCTGCGGCTGCGACCTGATCGTCGGCGTGATCAACCAGGGCCTCTGCATGGCCTGCGGCGCCTGCGCCGCGTCCTGCCCGGTCCGTGCGATCACGATGGAGTACGGCAAGCCCAACATCGACCGCGAACTCTGCATCAAGTGCGGCGCCTGCTTCAACCAGTGCCCCCGCAGCTGGTACTCGTTCGATGTGACCAACCAGTACGAGTCGATCATGGAGACGATCGACGCTGCGATGGCACCCTGAGGTGAAGAGAATGGTTCAGGACAACTTCCTTGGAAACTACACATCCTGTGTCGCCGCGCGCAGCACCAACCGGGGCATCCTTGCGGGATCACAGGACGGCGGGATCGCGACGGGCCTTCTCGCCTTCGCCCTCGAACAGGGGATCATCGACGGCGCCGTCGTCTCGGTGATGGACCCGGCAGAGCCGTGGAAGCCGATGCCGATCGTGGCCACGAGCCCCGAAGAGCTCTACTTCGCCCGCGGCACCAGGTACAGCCTCTCGCCGAACCTCTCGCTGATCAAGGAGGCGACGAGGAGCTACGGTCTCGACAGGGTCGGGATCGTCGGCGTCCCCTGCCAGATGCAGGGCCTCAGGAAGGGCCAGCTCTACCCGGTCGGCCTCCGTGACGTGCCCGACAAGATCGCGCTCGCGGTCGGCATCTTCTGCATGGAGAACTTCCCGTACCAGTCGATCATCCAGCTCGTGGAGGACCACGGGAACACGAAGCTCGAGAACGTCGTGAAGATGGACATCGGCAAGGGCAAGTTCTGGATCTACACGGAGCGCGGCGCGGTCGTCCAGCTCCCGCTGAAGATCACGCACAAGTACGAGCAGCCCGGCTGCCACGTCTGCCTCGACTACGTCTCGAACCTCGCGGACGTCTCGACCGGCTCGGTCGGCACCCCCGACGGCTGGTCGACGGTCTTCGTCCGCTCGAAGAAGGGCAACGACGTCTGGGCCAAGGCGATGGCCGCCGGCTGCTTCGAGACGAAGCCGATCGAGGAGGTCAAGCCCGGCCTCGAACTGGTCACGAAGCTCGCGACCGAGAAGATCACGAAGAACCGCAAGTCGCTCGAGGAGCGCGCGAAGTTCGGCGTGGGCAAGGGGCTCCGGAACCCCTATATCTAATCCTCTTTTTCGATCCCGTCCCTCCCCCGCCCGACAGGACCCGGTTCTTCCGGCTGGTCCGAGCCTTTCCGTCCCTGCGTGCGGGTCGATGCACATATCCTCTTCCGGCGATAACACTGGAGAGACCATGCGAATCCTTGCCATCGGGCTCGGGGGCGCCGGCGGTAGGCTGGCGGACGCGCTCTATCGCCTGGACCGTGCGGGCGGGGTCAGCTGCGTGGATGCGGCCGCGATCGATACGGACGCGGCGGCCCTCCGCCAGCTCAGGGCCGTGCCCGAGGACCACCGGCTCTACTACCCGCCGGTCGGGCCGGAGGCGATCGACCTCGAGCAGGTGCTCTTCCACTTAAAAAGACAGGACACCTCGGGGGTCGACGCCCTCCTGCTCTGCGTCGGGACGGGGGGCGAGACCGCGTCGCTCGCGCCCTCGTTCGTGGAGACGCTGAAGGTCGCGTTCAGCGAGCCCGTGCTCGTGCTCGCGGCCCTGCCGCAGCGCTCGGAGGGGCAGCGGATCGCTGCCGGAGCCGCGGATGTGCTGGACGCAATCCTTGCGAAGGCCGACGCGGTCCTCCTCTTCGACAACGAGACCTTTGCGGGGCGACAGCCCGAGGGGGCGCGGGACCCCTCGCCCACGCTCTATGCGGCCCTGAACGAGGAGGCCGCCCGGCGGATCGGGCTGCTGCTCCGTGCCGGCGAGTTCGGCGGCGAGGTCGGGCAGCTCGTGGTCGACGCGGGCGAGGTGCTGGGCACGCTCGTGGGCCAGGGGTTCGCCGCGGTCGGGTACGCGTTCGAGCCGATCCGCGAGCACTGGCTCGTGCGGCTCCTGGGCCGGCCGATCCCGTTCTTCGCCCGGCCGGACCCGTTCGACGGCGCCGCCCGGATCGTCGCGCTCGCCAAGAAGGCGTGCTACGAGGAGGTCTCGGTCCCCTTCGACCTGACGGCGGCCGAGAAGGCGCTGCTCCTCGTGGCCGGGCCGTCGCGCGAGCTCTCCATGAAGGGCTTCTCGACCGTGCAGCGCTGGCTGGACCGGACGATCGCCGGGTTCGAGCTCCGCTCGGGCGATTACCCGGTCGACTCGCGCCGGGTCGGGGTGGTCGTGCTCTTTGCCGGGCTCCGGAACGTGCCGCGCGTGGCAGAGCTCCGCGAGGCCGCCGCTCGCGAGCGCCGGCCGGTCGAGATCGACCGGATCGACTCCTGAAGCCTCCCGGACCCGGGCCCGGCAGCGGGGGCCGCGCCGATTCGCCCCTACCGTGTCATTGATACCTGCCGGGTCGAAAACGGATAGATGATCCCGGGGCCGCCCGCCCCTCGTGACGTGATCGCCCCATGAAACCCGTGACTCCCGCGGCACGCCTCGCCGGCGTGCTCCTCCTTGCCGCCCTGCTCCTGGTATCGCTCGGCGCCGCCGACCCCGCAGCGACGGACGGATCGCCGTTTTTCCACCCCGACGAGACCGCGCTCGAGAAGTGGGTCGGAGACTACGAGCAGGCGCCCCCGGCCCCGATCCCGGCCCCGAGCCGGGCACGCACCGTAACCGAACCGACCTCGAGATCGCTCCTCGCGCTCCTCCCGTACGTGCCCGCCGAGCGGGACCAGGGCGCGGCCGGGACCTGCTGGGTCTGGGCCGGCACGGGGATCCTCGAGCTCTCGCAGCTCCTCTCCGCGGGGATCCACGACCGGCTCTCGATCCAGTGGTTCGACTCGAACTACAACGGCGGCGCCGGTGCGGACTGGGCCGGGAACGGCGGGACCCTCTCGGAGTTCGCCCGGTTCTACGAGGAGGAGCGGATGACCGTGCCCTGGTCGAACGCGAACGCCTCCTACGCCGACGGGAGCAGCCAATCCGTGATAGAGGAGCGAGCGCTCGTGCCGGCATCCTCGATCGCGGAGACGCCGAACCATACGCTCGTGGCCGTCGAGGAGCAGCGGATCGTGACCCGCGGGGTCGGGCAGGCGCAGGCGATCGCGAACATCAGGGCGCAGATCGATCAGTTCAGGCCGGTCTTCGTCGGGCTCACCTACCCGAACCGGAGCGCGGTCTCGGACTTCCTCTCGCTCTGGTACTCGGGGGGCGAGTCGGCCGTCTGGGACCCGTCGCCGTACGACGATGCGGCGTGGGAGCCCGGGGAGGGCGCGGCCCACGCGGTCCTCTGCGTCGGGTACGACACGACCGACCCCGAGCACCCGTACTGGATCATGCTCAACTCGATGGGGACGGCGAACGGCCAGAGGCCCTCCGGCACCTTCCGGATGGCGATGGACCTGGACTACGACGCGATCTACGACCACTCCTACCCGGTCTACCCCTCGCAGTGGGAGACGCTCGTCTCCTCGTTCGTCGTTCCCACGCCGACCCCGACCCCGGGCGTGATACCGTTCCCGGGCCAGGCGAATGCGCCGACCGACCCCGACGGCGACGGCCTGTACGAAGACCCGAACGGCAACGGCCGCGCCGACTTCGCGGACGTGGTGCTCCTCTTCAACGAGCTCGCCTGGTGGGCGGCGAACGAGCCGATCGCCGCCTTCGACTTCAACGGCAACGGCCGCGCCGACTTCGCGGACGTGGTGCAACTCTTCGAACGGCTCTGAGCCCGCCCTGGCGGCCTTCCGGGGCCGACCGCAGGCTTTTTCTTCCCGGCTCCGGGAAGCGGATCATGCGGATTTAAATCCTCCCGAAGCGTACTTTCTCCAGTCCCTCTATCTTATGCTCCGGAAGCGCCGGATCTCGACAGGGCCGGCCCGGGTTTCCGCCGTTCGGGGGTCCGCCGTGTTCGGATAGAAACGGTTAAGGAGATGACGGGCGGCTCGCCCATTTTCGGCATCTCATATATATCTATTGCCCATGGCGATATCCTATTTTTTCCTGTAAAACCGCGAATGGAAACGTTTTTACTGTATGGGGTGGTTATCCTTATCATGAACCAAAGGAGGTTATTGTATCCATGACTACGCAGATGCGCGGTACTGAGTGGCGGTACGGTTTCGTACTGGCCGCACTCGTGATTGCCGCATTCATGCTCGTCTCCTCCGCCGCAGCGGCGGACACGAGCAGCGCGAAGTTCAGGGGATTCGGCGGCACAGGCCCGTATCCCGCAGCGAACTTCTCAGCAGATAAGGTGACGGGCGCAGCCCCGCTCACGGTACAGTTCTTCGACAACTCCACCTCGGTGGGCAACGCCATCACCTCCCGCACCTGGGACTTCGGTGCCTACGGGACCTCCACCGCGGCGAACCCCACGATCACGTTCACCGAGCCGGGCACCTACACTGTAGGTCTCCGCGTCGAGAACCTGACCGGGTGGACGTCGAACGTCTCGGGTGAGCACCCCATCGACAATTCCGGCTACACGCTGCCGTCGATTACGGTCACCTCCGGAGCCGCGCTCGGTGCCGAGTACACGTATACTCCTGACACCAACATCCCTGCGGGCTACACCGTTCAGTTCAACGACACCTCGTCCGGAATCCCCACGGCGTGGCTCTGGAACTTCGGTGACGGAACCTCGTCGACCGTGCGGAATGCGACCCACGCCTTCGCCGCCGCCGGCACCTACCCGGTGTCGCTCACGGTGACGAATGCCACGGGGGCATCCAGCTCCGAGATCAAGTCCATCGTCGTTATTGCTGCAGCCCCGCCGGTTGCCGCAATCGTCGCCGACCCCACCACTGGTGTCGCGCCTCTGAACGTCTCGTTCACTGACGATTCCTCGAACTCCCCGACATCATGGGAATGGCAGTTCGGCGACGGCAGCGCCAACTCGACGCTGCAGGACCCGTACCACGTCTTCACGCTTCCGGGCACCTACATCGTCAATCTGACCGCCAGGAACGCGGGCGGACAGGGTAGCGCGACTGAGACCATCACGGTCACCGGGCCCCAGGCTCCGATCTCCAACTTCACGGCCAATGGTGAGGATGCAGCCAATGTGGAACCGATCCCCATGCTCACCGGCTCCGCGCCCTTCTCGGTCGAGTTCGTCGACAACTCCGACACTGCTGCGGACCGGAAGGCGACCAGCTGGCTCTGGACCTTCGGCGACGGCCAGACCTCGACCCAGCGGAACGTGACCCACGTCTACTCGACGCCCGGCACGTACCTCGTCCAGTTCACCGCCACGAACAGCGGCGGCTCGAACTCCTCGTTCATCGGCATCACGGTGGGCGCGACCGCCGTCCCGGCAGCGAACTTCCAGTTCAACACGACGAACTCCGCTGCCGACGGCGCCCTCTTCTCGGCCCCCGACATGCTCGTCTCCGGGAAGACCGTCTGGTTCAACAGCACCTCGACGAACTCCCCCACGGCCACCTCGTGGACCTTCAGCGACGGCGTGACGTCCAGCGCGACCAACTTCTCGCGGACCTTCTCGTCGGCCGGCGACTACTGGGTGCTCCTCTCCGTGAGCAACTCGGCCGGCTCCTCGTCGAAGATCAACTTCTTCAAGGTCACGTCCGCCGTCATCGGTGACGCACCGGTCGCCAGCTTCGGCATGGAGAGCCAGGGTACCACCCGGACCAACGGCCAGACTCTTCCGGTTACGCTCCCGGCGGTCGTGAACTTCACGAACACGTCGACCAACAGCCCGACCGCATGGACCTGGTTCATGGACGGCGAGCAGTTCTCGACTGAGAAGAACGCGTCCTACACGTTCAACACAGCGGGCACCTACCCGATCCAGCTGATCGTCTCGAACTCGAACGGCACCTCCAGTGCCTCGGGCACGGTCGTCGTATCGGCTCCGAGCGGCGCTCCGACGGCGGCGTTCTCGTACACGCCCACGGAAGCGCAGGCAGCCCCCGCGACGATCCAGTTCGCGGACGAGTCGACGGGCTTCCCGACGGCCTGGTCCTGGAACTTCGACGACGGCCAGACCTCGACCCTGCAGAACCCCGAGCACATCTTCAGCGCACCGGGCAACTACACGGTCCGCCTGACCGCGACCAACGCCGCCGGCTCCACGCAGGTCTCGCACCTCATCGAGGTCAAGACGCTCCAGCCCCCGGTCGCCTCGTTCACGGCGAATTCGGCGACGTCCGCCGACTCCGAGATCACGGGCGCGATTCCGTTCACGGTGAACTTCACGTCGACGTCGACGATGAACCCGACCTCGTTCCTCTGGCAGATCACGGGCACGGGCGTCTCGTTCACGCGCACCACGAACACCTTCAACTACACCTTCGAGACCCCCGGCAAGTACAGCGTCCAGCTGATTGCGTACAACGCCGCGGGTAACAACGCCATCTACAAGCCGGCCTACGTCAACGTCACGGCCTCCGCGCCGGTCTCCGACTTCACCTGGGCCCCGACCGCCCCCACCAAGAACCAGCCCGTCCAGTTCACGGACACGACCCTCTACGGCCCGACCGTCTGGGCGTGGTCGTTCGGCGACGGCGGACTCTCGTCCGCTCAGAACCCGAGCCACACCTACACGACCCCCGGCGCCAAGACGGTCACCCTGACCACCTGGAACAGCCAGGGCTCGAACACGACCTCCAAGGTCGTCGTCGTTGCGGACATCACCGCGCCGGTGGCGAACTTCACCTGGTCGCCCGAGAACCCGACGGTCGGCGACCTCGTCACCTTCACCGACTCGTCGACCAACAGCCCCACCGCGTGGACCTGGGTCATCGAGAACACCCAGTACAACACCCAGAACCCGTCCGTGACCTTCACGACGCCGGGTGTCAAGATCGCCTTCCTGATCGCGACGAACGCCGCCGGCTCCTCTGCCGCGAAGCTCGTCCAGATCAACGTCGCCGAGGCCCCCGTGACGGTCACCCCGACCCCGACGTCGGTCCCGATCGTCGCCGGCTTCACCGCGACCCCCGAGTCGGGCGCAGCCCCGCTCGAGGTCCAGTTCGTCTCGACCTCGACCGGTTCGTACGACTCGCTCGACTGGACCATCCTTGTCGGTGACGACGTCGTCGACACGATGATCGGCGAGAACCCGACCTACACCTTCAACACGGCCGGCACCTACACGGTCCTCCTCGAGGCCTCGAACTCGGCCACGCAGGAGATCGCCACGGCCGAGAAGACCATCACGGTCACGCCGACCACGACGACGACCACCACCACCACGACGACCACCACCACGACGCAGACTCCGATCGGCGGCAACCAGCCCTACCCCTCGGCACACGTCATGCCGGGTATCGTCCAGGCTGAGGACTACGACACGACCGCAGGGTACCCCGCCTACTCCGACACCACCCCGGCGAACGAGGGCGGCGCATACCGCAACGACGCAGTCGACATCGAGGTCGGCGCCAGCGGCTACAACGTCGGTTGGATCCGCGCAGGCGAGTTCCTGACCTACTCGATCGACGTCCCCGCGGGCCAGGCAGGCGCGTACACCATCGCGTTCCGCATGTCGAACCCGAGCGGCACCAAGACGTTCACGGTCTCTGACGACGGCCAGTCCGTCGGCACCGTGACCGTACCCTCGACCGGCTCGTTCGGCACCTGGGCCAACGTGCAGACCCCCGCCTTCCAGCTGAGCGAGGGCCGCCACGTGATCAAGGTCGACTTCGGTTCCTCGTCGATGAACTTCGACTACATGAACATCCAGAAGTCGTCCACCCCCGTGACCACGACCCCGGTCGTGACCACGCCGACCACGACCATCACGCAGTCCGGTGCAGCGACCTTCACGGCCGCCCCGAACCCTGTCAAGAAGAGCACCGCGATCAAGTTCACGGTGACCCCCAAGGCCGGCAAGACCATCAAGTCGGTCTGGTGGACCTTCGACAAGGTCGGCCACTACAACACGTGGAACTCGCGGACGATCAACCCGACATTCTACTACCCCGCTGTGGGCACCTTCACGCCTCTCGTGCAGATCACCTACACGGACAACTCGGTGGAGACGGTCGAGAAGACCGGCTTCGTCAGGGTAGTCGCCTGAAGGGCAAACCCCACCCATCAACCATCTTTTTTTCGTTACTGCCCCGCCGCGGGCATTGTCGCAGCACCTTTCCCCTGTCCTTCGCAGCGATCGCGAGCGCCCGGGGTGCCGGTGAATGCAGAGCCGGGACTCGGTCCGTTTTCAGCGATCGCACGAACAGGAGATTCCGGAATAACAGCCGGAGTATGGATTAATAAAAAAGGAACGGGGCTCCGGTCACCATTCGAACCGGGGGCCGCGCAGGCGCTCTTCCAGCCTCTCCCCTGACGACCCTCCGAAGGAGGCCCCGCTCCCCCTGTGCCGTCGGCCGAAGGCGCGCTCGCTGCTGCGGGGCTCCTCGCTCTCGTCCGTCGGGAGGCGCGTCACGCGCTCGAGCCGCTCCATCGAGCTGAGCAGGTCCGTCTCGGAGCAGGACCGTGCAAGGCCGCTCGACTTGATCCCTCGCGCCGACAGGCTGTGCTGGTACGACGAGCCCCCCCGCATCCGCTGGGTGGTCGGCTTCTCCTTCTCGCCGGTCCCTGCCGTCACCTCGGGGTCCGCCGAGCCCCCGACCCGCTCCCGGCTCACGTCCCCCTCCTCCGGGAGGGTGACCGCTCCCGGCCGTGCCGGCCTCCAGTTGTCGATGCGTCCGGCGCCTCTGGAGGACTCGCTGCGTCGCGGTCGACGATCGGCCCGCGGGCGCCCCAGTCGCGCCCGTCTCCGGTCGCCGATGGGTTCGGTGCGTCCGGCGGCGCCTCTGGAGGACTCGCTGCGTCGCGATCGACCATCGGCCCGCGAGTGCCCCAGTCGCGCCGGACCGGGTCGTCGGCGTGCTTGGACCGCGCCGTCCGTCTCTTCACCTGCTCGGGAGGATAGGGATCGCCCTCGGCCGGATTTCTGCCGTCACTCGGCAGGGGGGCGGGATCGGCCATGTCTCGTCCTGGTGCGGGCGTACTCGGCCTCATTGAGTCCATTTTATCCATATCTCGAATGAGGCGCCCCTCGGTAATAATGGTTATGAACGGGGTACTTCAAAAAAAGGAAACCGAAGAGAGTTGTGACGGGAGAGGACTATCTCTCCGTCGATGGGGCACCGCCTCTCGAGCCCGACGACTCGCCCGACGATCCCGACATCCCTCTCTCCGAAGAGCCCGACATACCCGACCGCTCGTTCATCGCACACTCCCGGTCGGTCATGGCCCGCTCGCGCTCGCTCATTCCCCGCTCGCGTTCGCTCATGCCTCGTTC
>Ga0074195_1003482_pt1 | contig 14742 bp, 11 predicted proteins | sample EPASupsiteHSE623_FD_64525 | JGI IMG/M metagenome (GOLD analysis project Ga0074195, IMG submission 64525) | Bioremediated contaminated groundwater from EPA Superfund site, New Mexico - Sample HSE6-23 | ecosystem: Environmental > Aquatic > Deep subsurface > Groundwater > Contaminated ...
CCTGGTAACCGGTCAAAAAGCTTTGATCCTTCCCTGTTTGACCCGATCGGAAATGGATATCCAAAATGAGGTGGAGCAGATGATTACCATCGAAGACGCCATGGGCAAGGTTGGTTTCTCCATGGGTTGTCTTCCCCCGGCATCAGCTGCACTGAGAAGTGAAGTATCCATTATTGCTGAAATGGCCAGGATGACTTTGGATCCCTGCCCTGCAATCGATTGGCGCCGGTTCGGCAAAGACTATCAGTTTATCCGGAGCTCTGTTGCCCGGGTAATACCTGACTTCTGTAATCTGGATAAAACTGACCAGGTTAAGCGCGGTTTCTATCTAAGGAATCCATTACGTGACCGGATATTCAATACCAGCGACAATAAGGCGCAATTCAGCAGCCATCCACTTGAAATGGTTGTGCCTGAAGCCGGAGAGCTGATGCTGATGACCATCCGCAGTCACGACCAGTTTAATACCGCTGTGTTCGGCCTAAATGACCGCTACAGGGGAATTGTCAATGAGCGGCGTGTCCTTTTCATGAACCGGGATGATATGGATGAACGTCATATGAATCCGGGACAACTTGTTGATATCACAAGCCATTATGATCATGTTGAACGAAAATTGGAAGGATATTATGCCATCGCATATCCTATCAGGAAAGGATGTGTGGCTGCCTATTTCCCGGAAGCAAATGCCCTGACTTCAATAAACAATACCAGTGAATGTGACACACCGGCCTATAAATCGGTAAGGGTCACGATTACTCATGCAACCCGGTCAAGTTGCAGCATTAAGTCTACTCATAAAAGTTCGGTTAATTGAATCCTGAGCAAAGTCAAAGGAACCTGAGCGAAGCCGAAGGATCCTGAATGAAGCCAAAGGAACCTGAGCGAAGCCGAAGGAACCTAGCGAAACCAAAGGAACCTGAGCGAAGCCGAAGGATCCTGAACTGAAGGTCATCCTTATTTACTTAAAAGGCCTGGCCGGCGCTGTTTCGTGCGTTCAACGGACTGTTCGTAGCGCCACTTTGCGATCTCCTTGTCATTGCCTGATAACAGGATGTCGGGAACCTTCAATCCACGGAAATCTGCCGGTCGTGTGTATACCGGCGGCGAAAGTAAATTGTCCTGGTATGAGTCGGAAAGGGCAGAGGTCTCATCATTTAAAACCCCTGGAATGAGCCGGACAATGGTATCCGTTAGAACAACCGCTGCCATCTCTCCGCCTGAAAGCACATAATCCCCGATGGAAACTTCACGTGTGATAAAATGTGTCCTGATCCGTTCATCGATTCCCTTGTAATGACCGCACAAAATAAGTAGATTTTGCCGGGTCGATAATTGGTTCGCCAGGGGCTGGTTAAGCATTTCACCATCCGGGCTGAGGTAAATAACCTCATCATAGGTGGTTTTCGATCTCAATTCTTCGAGGCACCGCACCACGGGCTCAACCATCATAACCATCCCCGCGCCACCGCCATAGGGATAATCATCAACGGTTTTATGTTTATTGAATGACCAGTCCCTGAGGTTGTGCAACCTGATGACAACATGTCCCTTGGTTTGTGCCCGCTTCAGGATCGAATAGCTGAAAGCGCCTTCAAACATCTCCGGAAATAATGTTATAATGTCAATCTGCATATTTCATTTTCCATTCAATATCCACGTAATCTGTCGTCACGTGTCCCACATCCCGATTTTTCGTCTCGTGTCCCGTGTCCCGCGTCCCGTGTTCCGCGTCCTGTGTCTCGACATTCGTCCCGCGTCCCGTGTCCCGTGTCCCGCGTCCCGACATTTCGTCCCGCGTCCCGATTTTACTAAACCATTATTTCCAACCCATCATACGCCAGTTGAATAAAATCCGGCAGTTTTTTATTAACCTCCTCGTGCAAACCTACAAAATGACTCAGATGGGTCAGGAATGCTGCTTCAGGCTTCAGTTTTTTAAGAATATCCACGGCTTCACCAACCGAAAAATGTGAAACATGCTTGGAATTCCGGAGTGCATTCAATACAATGACCCGCGAACCTTTAATCTTTTCAAGCTCCGCCTCACTGATAAAACTGGCATCGGTGATATAGGTAAAGTCGCCGATCCTGAACCCGGTCACGGGAAGTTTTTCGTGCAAAACCTGGATGGGGATAAATTCAATGCCCTTGATCGTGAATGGCTTCTCGTCGATCGGATGTGTGGTTAACTGCGGAGCTCCGAAATATCGTGATTCTGAAAATATATAGGGAAATTCAATGCGGATGGCTTCCATCACCTGGGGAGTCCCGTAGATATCTATCTTTTTGTTGAGAACATAGTTAAATGCCCTTACATCGTCGAGCCCTGCAATATGATCGCGGTGCTCGTGGGTGAAAATCACGGCATCCAGGTTTGCAACCGCCTGGCGTAACATCTGCTGCCGGAAATCGGGTCCGCAATCAATCACGAATGTCAAACCGTTTACCTCGATCATCGCAGATGTTCGCATACGTTTGTCGCGTTCGTCTGTTGACACGCATACAGGGCAATCACATGTGATTACCGGCACTCCAATCGAGGTTCCCGTTCCAAGGAAGGTGATTTTCATCGGGTTATTTGTGTGGCTCGACATCAGAATATCAGTTCGTCAACCTGGTTGCGGTCAATGGTTAATTGTTTTTTTAAATCATCGGAAGTGCTGATTAACCGCTCTTCCCTTATCCTTTTATGAAAAAGCAGCGTCGCTCTTTCTCCTTCTATGCTCCCGAAATCTTCAAGCAAGTGAACTTCAATAAGGGTGTCAAGCGGGGTCTCCTCATTTTTCCGGATGAAGCACATGGCGCGCGAAAAAATATCCTCTCCCACCACAGTCACGGCATAAACGCCATTGGGCGGGACCAGCTTGCAATCATCCTCGATCCTGAGGGAATAGCACGGGAAGCCGATCTCTTCAAGCGTCGGACTGCTTTTGCTCATGAGCCCGATGATGATATACTGATGGTCAAGATAGGCATTTGCCTTCTGGATATTTCCGTCCTGAATGGCTTTCCTGATCTTGGTCGAACTGACAGACTCATTGTGGATATCCTGTTCGGGGATCTCCTCCACCTCAAATCCACTGTCATTTCCCAGTTTTTTCAGGGCCTCGTAATCGCCCTCCCGGTTATGGCCGAAATGATGATTGAACCCGATGACGATTTTTCGGGCATGAAGCTGGTTCAGAAGTATGTTTTTTACAAAATCGATCGAGGTGATCCTGGAAAATTCCAATGTGAATTCAACAATGATCAGGTTATCGAGCCCTGCTTTCTGAAGCAGGTTGATTTTTTCGGCCTGGGAATTGATCAGAAATAAACCCTTGCCTGCGGTTTCAGGGTAAAGCACCTTCCTTGGATGGGGATGAAAGGTGATCAGAACCGTTTCTCCCCCGATTTCTGCAGCCAGCTTTTTCAGCCGCTGTAAAATTACTTTATGGCCAATGTGAACGCCATCAAATGACCCTGTGGTTACAACCGCATTGCGGATCTCCCCCACATGATCAAAATCATAAAAAATTTTCACCTGCTCGTCTTTCTACTTAAAACGTTCATCATTTTTTTTAGCGAAGAAGGCGACTTTCTCCAGGGAGGTGATCATATCGTATTCTTCAAGATACACAAATGGCGGGACATTCAATGGTTTTGGCGTGAAATTTAAAATCCCTTTGATGCCTGCAAGAACCAGTGTCTCCGCAATCTCCGGTGCCTGTTCGGCCGGAACGGCAATGATCCCGATAGAGATGTTGTTCTGCTTGATGATCTCAGGCATCTGACTGATATGATAACAGGCAACTCCGTCATAAACCCGGTTGATCTTTTCAGGATTAATGTCAAAGGCTCCTATAATGGCCAGTTTCGAACGTTTCCCTTTAAAATAACTGATCATCGCCTTGCCAAGGTTCCCAAGTCCGACAACAGCTACACGCTGCCCGCGCTCGGAATCGATGATTTTCCCGATCAGTTCGATCAGTTCCTTGATGTCATAACCTTTGCGCAGGTTGCCTGAATAGCCTATCAGCATCAAATCCCGACGTACCTGTACCGGCGTGATATGAAGCATCTGTGCAATTTCATGTGAAAACACATGGGTCTTTTCCTTCGACAGGATCATTAATAATGCGCGACGATACTGACTCAGCCGCTCAACGGTTTTATGGGGTAAGTTTTTTATAAACATGGTTTATCAATTGGAAGTCTGACATTAAATGTACTGCCCTGGTCCGGTATGCTGCTCACTTCAATCTTTCCCGCGTAATTGTCAATCAGTTTTTTTACGATGGAAAGACCAAGTCCGCTACCGGTTATATTTTTGGTTTTATCATTTTTAATCCGGACAAAATCATCAAAAATCTTTTCAATCTCTGCAGGAGTCATCCCAATCCCGCTGTCTACAACCTTTATCTCCATCCAGGAACCGTTCAGTACGATTGTGAAATCCACACTGCCTCCATCCCGGTTATATTTGATGGCATTTGAAATGAGGTTATTGAAAATAATCTCCATCTCTTCAGCATCAGCGGCAATCACTACTGGTCCCTGGGAATGCAGATTTAATTTAACATCACGCTGAATGGCATATGGTCGCATTGTATCCATTGCTGTTCTGGCCACCATCACCAGGTCAACATCTGTTATGTTACGTTTAGCTTTTCCTGATTCAACACGGGTGAGATCAAGCAGGTCAAGGATCAAATGGCGCATTCCTTTTATGCGGTCAAGCGACCGGTCGATCATGACATCATAATCCTCCAGTTTCGGTCCGCTCTGACGTTCCCTGATCATTTTGAGGTAACCTTCAATGGCGTTGAGCGGCGCCTTGAGTTCATGCGAAAGGACCGAAAGAAAGGTAAATCGGATCTGCTTTCCGGTATCCTGCAAGGAGTTTGTCATCTTCTTGAGAAATACCCGCTTGGTGATATTCTCGATCGATGATTTTAATTCCTGCGGTGTAAAGGGTTTTGGAATGAAATCATATGCGCCGTCGCTGGTAGCCTTAACAGCCAGTTCGAGCGAAGCATAAGAGGTTATCATCACTACGATGATGTTTTTCTGCTTTTTCTTGATATATTCAAGCACTTCAATGCCCTGGATCCCGGGAAGTTTGTTGTCAAGCAATAAAATATCAGGCTGGTTTGATTCGATGATATCAATTCCGGCTTCACCCGTCGATGCTTCAATAACCTCAAATTCAAAAGCCTCATCCATGAAAGGATAATCAACCTTGAAATTCCGTAGTATCCGGGAAATTCCACTGCGAATGCCGGGTTCATCATCGACGACAAGTATCTTAAGTGTTGACATAGTTTTATTTCCCTTCAAAAATAAGCTGAAATTCAGTTATTATTACATTAGCTGTTATTTTTTAACAATAAATTGTCGATCTCCTCCTTTAACCGCTCCTTGCGTATTCCTTTGTCAAGGAAACGGTCGGCCTTGATCCATTTCCGGTTGTTCTCGTCATTGATGTCGAAATTAATGCCGGTTTCAGCTGCGACACCCGTAGCGATAATAATGGGAACATCGGGATATTTTTTCTTCATCTTGTAACACAGGATAAATCCGCTGTCCTCGTTTTCCATCATAAGGTCTAGAATTGCCAGATCAGGTTTGGTCTTTTCAATTAATTTTTCCGCCTCCTGTTGGCTCTCTGCCGTAATGGTCTTGAATCCAAACTGGTGAACTTTGGCCTGTAACTGGAACAAGTAATCCTGGTCATCATCCACAATCAAAATTGTAATATCTCCCGGTTTCATTTCTTAACAGATTTAATTGACTCGTTTAAATTTTTTATTACATTTCCTATCTCTGCATTGCCTGCATTGCTTGCCTTGCTTGCATTGTTTGCATTGTAACCTACCTACCCCTTGGGACTGTTATCCTGAATGTTGTTCCTGTTTGTCCCTTCGATGAATCATCATTGGAATCAACGTGGATTTTTCCTTTGTGCATTTTCACAATCCCGTAAATCAGCGCAAGTCCCAGCCCGGTGCCTTTACCCATCTCCTTGGTGGTGAAAAATGGCGTAAACAGCTTATCCATGTTTTCTTTGGCTATCCCACTACCTGTATCAGTTACCACGAAAGTGATTTCTTCCTCATCACCTTCAACACCAACCTTGAGTAGTCCGCCGCGAGGCATGGCTTCTATCGCATTTTTTTCAAGATTGGTGAGCACCTGCATCATTTGGTCAATATCGAGCTTTGCAACCGGATCTGATATATTTGATTCAAATGAACAAACAATATTATCAGGCTTTACGATTGAATTCAGGCTATGCTGTATGAATTTCACAACATCCGTTTCCGAAAGGGCAACCTGGTTTTTACGTGCAAAATTAAGCAGTCCACTCACGATCTTTTTGCATCGTTCGGCCTGTTCAACAATCAACTTAAGGTCGTCGCGCACCTCAGCACCTTCGGGTGCCTCATCCATCAGGATATTACTGTACATGGTGATCACTCCCAGCGGATTATTCAGTTCATGCGCAATACCGGCCGATAACTGCCCCATATGAGCCAGTTTTTCAGATTGTTTGAGCGCGGCCTTGGCCTTAGCCAGTTTTTCATTGGAGACGTTCAGATTGGAGATAGAATCGTGCAGTTTTTCAATGGCAAACGGGAGGCACATTTCGCTCTCAGCAAGCCCGTTCACGATAGCGCTTGCATGATCAACACAGGTGTCGTATCCGCATGCGCCGCAGTTCAGGTGATCCTGGGGTGAGAATTTACCCATTGAATGCAATGCAACCAGCACCGCATCATTACCCGGGGGATCCAACCTGCGGTCTTCTGGTGTAAAACTCTGCGAAAGATCCAGTTTGCTGTATTCCTCAATATCGCGCTCCCATGTATCCTTGTCAATATGCTGAAGCTTCCTGCTCACATACTCTCCAACTGCATTGCTTCTTGCAAACCGTCTGCCTCCCGGTGATGTTCCAGGCCCCATAATGCATCCCTCGCAGCAAAGCAGCATAAGATGTTTCTTGCGGATGTAACCCTCTTCAAATTCCTTTATCGCCTCTTTATAGTTGACCCGGCCTTCGGCAATAATAACCCGTTCTTCAGGGATCGTCTCCTGGTTATTGGCTGTATAGTACAGGCCACGACTGATCGGAAATATTGCACCTTTGCCACTGTGCGGCGGGTCAAAATCAGATGGTTCAGTGTTTTCAGGGCGGATGTTCAAGGTGTCGAACATGTCGCGTAACTCGCGGAAAGTGAGGACTTCATCAACCTCCGTCGTTTCGGCTTTCTTCGCAAAACAGGGGCCGATGAATACGACTTTAAGATCCTCACCATGCTTTTTCTTCATAACCCTGGTCATGGCGACCATTGGTGATGCAATAGGTGCAAGGTAGGGTACGATGTCGGGATGGTAATGGCGGATAAAATAGACAATGGCCGGACAGTCGGATGAAATATCTCCTTCATAGTGACTGCCTTTGATCATATTTTCGTATTCGCGCGCCACGATGTCCGCTCCAAATGAAACCTCCGTTACAAAATCAAATCCAAGCTTCCTGATCATGCCAACCAGAAACCGGTAGTCAGTAATCTCTTCAAATTCAGCCGGAAAACTGGGAGCAATGCACGCCGCAATTTTACTTTTTGAGGCCAGCAACTCGTTCACGGCATCAACCGATCGCAATGGGATTTTGGCTCCCTGGCTGCAAACCCTCACACAGTTTCCGCAGCCGATGCACCTGTCATTGATGACCTCTGCCTGCCCATTAATGATCTTTATCGCCTTTACCGGGCATTCCCTGACACAGGTGAAACAAACTCTGCAGCGGTCCTTGATTGTGAAAACAAGTTGCCGGTTGAATGAATGGCTCATGCTGTTTCAGTTTTACACTGCACTACATGCAGCAATTCCTTATTGCGGCCACTGCCAGGTTTCGCAAGGAATTTTTCATACAGGTCTGCAACAATCGGATTTTTATGGGCAACCTTGATCATCTCCTCATCATCAACATCATAAAGTGCCTTCATACGCGACTTCAGGCTTTTTTCATCCGAACCGAGCCGCTGTCCCCCTCCATTGATGCAGCCATGCGTACAAGCCATCACCTCAACGATCTGGTAATTCTCGCGGCCGCTTTCTATCTCATCAAGCAGCGCTTTTGCATTGGCAAGCCCACTCACTGCAGCTACATTCAAAATATTTTTACCCATTTTGACTTTAGCCTCCTTCCTGGACTTTAATCCTCTCAACTCGCTGATTTTAAGGGTGCTCATCTCTTGTCCGGTAATCATCTGGTGTACCGTGCGTAATAACCCTTCGAGATGCCCTCCGGAAATACCGAAAAGGTTACCTGCTGAACTACGCATGCTGAATGATGTATCACTGGGTTCAGGATCAAGGGCACTGAAATCGATACCAAGCAGCCTGATCATCCTCACAAGTTCCCTGGTCGTTATAACAACATCCACATTCCGGATACTGTTGTCTTTAGCTCGGTCACGGTCTGCTTCGTACTTCTTTGCTGTGCAGGGCATGACTGATACAACAAATACTTGCTCCGGTTTCTGGCCTGCTGAACTGGCAATATAATTCTTGATAAGCCGACCCATGATTTGCTGTGGTGAGGCTGTCGTCGATAAATTTGTCCGAAGATGCGGCTTCAACTCTTCGATGTACCTTACCCATGATGGACAACATGCAGTGAAGAAGGGAAGCATGCTGCCGCTTTTTAAATGCTCGATAAAGCAGGCCGCCTCCTCCATGATATTCAGGTCGGCGGCCATTGAGGTATCGAAAACCTGGCGGAAGCCTATCTTCTTCAATGCTGCCCGCAAGAGGTTCAGTATATCTTTGCTCGCCTTGATGTTGAAATCTTCGGCGATTGAGGCCGGCACGGTTGGGGAGAATTGCACCACAGGAAACAGGTCCGGGTTGTGAAGGGCATCAATAACGGTTTGGAAATTCGACTTTTCCGATAATGCGCCGGTCGGACAAACCATGATGCATTGGCCGCATTTTACGCAGGTTTGGGTATTCAGGCCTTTATTGTAAGAGGTTCCGATCCGGCTATCGGTTCCCCTGCCGATCACCTCGATGGCAGAAACACCGATAATCTCATCACATATCCGGATGCAACGGCCGCACAGCAGGCATTTTGCAGGATCGCGTACAATGGAAGGACAAGCATTGTCTATCTGGATTTTCCGCCGCTCTCCATGATATTTTCGCTCCCTGATATTCATCTCCACCGCAAGATCCTGTAATCCGCATTGTCCATTACGCTCACAATATAAACAATCGTCGGGGTGACTTGCAAGCAGCAGTTCAACAATCACTTTTCTTGCCTTCAGTACCCTTGGAGAATGGGTTCTGATCTTCATCCATTCTGTTACCGGATGTGAGCAGGAGGGAACAAGGCCTGCGATCCCGTCAACTTCTACAACACACATCCGGCAACCTCCTGTCGGACTGAATCCATTCATATAACACAAAGTCGGAACGTGAATGCCAATCCTGTCCAGCACATTCTTAATGGTTTCACCCCGTTTTGCTGCAACCTGCTGGCTGTTTATCTCGATATTAAATTGCATGTCAACGGTTATTTAAAATATATAGCATTGAATTTACAGCTTTCGAAACATATTCCACATCCTGTACATTTTGACTCGATGATGAAATGAGGTAATTTAATGGTCCCTACAATGGCATTCTCGGGGCATTTTTTCTGACATACGTTGCATCCGTTACAAACCTCGACATCGATAAAGAAAGTTCTCAGGTTATGACATACTCCGGCCTGGCATTTCCTGTCGAAAATATGTTCTTCGAATTCTTCCCTGAACCATTTAAGAGATGAAAGCACTGGATTAGGCGCATTCTGGCCAAGCCCGCACAGCGAAGTATCGCGGATCACCTCTGCGAGGCTTTCCATCTCCACGACACCTTTAAATCGCTCGAGTGTTTCATGGGTGCTGTCCTCCCTTGGGCGCCGGGTAATCTCTTCCAGAATCTTCAGCATCCGGCCGGTACCTTCGCGGCAGGGTATGCATTTTCCACAACTCTCCTCATGAAGGAATTCCATGAAATATTTTGATAGATTAACCATACAGGTATCTTCATCCAGTATAATGAGTCCACCTAATCCCATCGAAGAACCTACTTCCTGCAATGATTCAAATCCAATCGTAGTATCCAGTTGATGCGACGGAATACATACTCCCGAAGGGCCCCCCACCTGAACCGCCTTGAGTTTTTTATCGTTTTTTACTCCGCCTGCGATATCAAAAACAATCGTGTTCAGGCTAACTCCCATTGGGACTTCAATGAATCCGTTAAGTACGCTCTTCCCAGCCAGGCTGAATAATTTTGTTCCCCTGCTTTGCTGGGCACCAATCGATTTGAACCACAAAGGCCCGTTCTCAAGGATTGCCGGAATATTTGCAAGGGTCTCTACATTATTCACAATGGTGGGATGCCCGAAAAGTCCTTTCTCCGCGGGGAAGGGAGGCTTCGATTGGGGAAGGCCCCTGCGCCCTTCGATGCTTGCGATAAGCGCAGTTTCCTCACCACAAACAAAGGCACCGGCCCCTTGCCTTATGCTGATTGACAGGTTAAATCCGCTTCCAAAAATATTCTCGCCGATGAATCCATACTCCCTGGCTTGTTTGATGGCGTTTTCCAATAAGACAAAGGATTGCTCGTAATCGGACCTGAGATAGATATATGCATTGGTGGCCCCGATGGCATACGAGGCAATGGCAATTCCTTCCAGAACCCTGTGAGGATTACCCTCAATGAGCGCCCGGTTCATAAATGCCCCCGGATCACTCTCATCGGCATTGCAGATGAGATATTTTTTATCGCTACCGGTCCCTGCAGCGATCATCCATTTCTTACCGGTGGGAAAACCACCGCCACCGCGCCCTCTGAGTTCACTCTGTTCAACAATTTCGCAAACTTTATCGGCTGTGTAATTTAAAACTGTTTTGTAAAGGGACTTGTATCCCCCTTGCGCTATATAATCATCAATTGTATAAGGTGAAATTATTCCAGAATGACGGAGTAGTATACGATGCTGATGCACAAAAAAAGGATGTTGTTCAATGTAGGGTACATCTGCCCATTCCTCAAGCGCTGGATGCTTGTATTGGCCGAGTGCTGTTGCAGCAACCATGGTGCGGTGAAATGCAGATTGCAACAATGCCTCCACACGGTCTTCCGTGGCATGATGAAACGAGATTCGTCCTTTTCCCGGCAACTGAACATCAAGCAATGGTTCTGCGGAGCATAGTCCCAGACAGCCGACTTTAACGATTTCAGCATCTGTTTGATTTTCAGTCAGAAACTTTTTGACGGCGTCATACGTTTTTCCGGCACCGGCTATCAGGCCACAGGTACCCATGCCAATATAAATAACCGGCCGGGTGACCTTGTCTCTCTTGATTTGTGACAAGTGCTCAGCAGTGACTTTATCAAAGTTGTTGGAATAGTTTTTCAGGACCTTTTCGACCAAAAATTCTTTATTGTCATTGGAATTCAGTGTGGCCATGTTATTCTGTTTTTTCTTTGAGAGACCGGATAATACGGGTTAATTCTTCCGGGGATACATGGGGATAAAAATCTTCATTCACACGCAGAACCGGGGCCGATTCGCAAGCCCCCATGCAATTAGTGACCTCCAAACTAAACTTTTTATCCCTGCTAGTATTCCCTGCCTTGACTTTAAGGTGCTTTTCCAGTTCCGACAGGTAATTTGACGAACCAAAGAGGTGACATGCCGTGCCCCGGCATATCCGGATATGGTAATGCCCAAGTGGCCTGAATCTGAACTGATCATAAAAAGCAGCAACGCCATACACTTTGTTCGCAGGTAAATTCAGGTATTTGCCAACCTTGCCAAGGAATTCATCCGGTAAATAACCGTGTTCCCGTTGGATCTCCTGTAATAATGGGAGCAACCCCTCTTTCCTGTTTGCCGGATATTTGGAAAATATAGCTTCCAGTGAATCTTTCATGTGGTTCAAAAATTGTATTCTGCCATACAAAAATAACATATAAATACTAATTATGAAACATTTAATTGTGAATTGTTTAGCAATGTGAATAAATAAACAAATATTGATGAGACAGTAATGGGATAAAAAATTTCATCAATTGGGATTTTTAACCGCAGATATTCCTAAATTTGACCATAATATCAAATCTATGGCATTGGAGCCCCTTTTTCAAATATCGCATGACCTTTGTATAAAATGCTACTCTTGTGTCAGGATCTGTCCGGTCAAAGCCATTCGCGTTGATGCGACAACAGGAATGCCATCCATAGTCCCTGAACGCTGCATCGGTTGTGGCAGTTGCTTTAAAGCTTGTTCACCCCACGCGATTTCTTACCGGAGCTCCATCGTTGAAACCAAAGAGTTGCTTTCGTCGGGCGATATTGTGGCAGCAATCTGCGATCCGACCATCTCCGGTGAGTTCCACGACATTACTGATTACCGGAAATTCGTTGAAATGATCAAGCAACTTGGATTTACCTATGTGAGCGAAGTCTCCTTCGGTGTCGACCTGGTCGCCATGAAATACAAGGAACTTTTTGAAAATTTCAAGGGAAAGTACCACATCACGGCAAATTGTCCATCTGTTGTGGCATTTATTGAAAAATACTACCCTGCACTGATCGTTAACCTGGCCCCGGTGGTATCTCCGATGGTTGCCACAGCCAAAGTAATACGGCAGAAATATGGAAAGGAGGTGCGCGTTGTCTTTATCGGTCCCTGTATTTCAACCAAGGATGAGGCGCTGAAGTTCGACGGTGATGCAAAGATCGATGCCGTGTTGACTTTTGTTGAACTCCGCCAGTTATTTGCAGAATTTGATATCCGGGAACGCCATGTCGAGTTTTCGGAATTTGATCCGCCCCTGGGCCATAAAGGATCGCTTTATCCCATCAGCAATGGCATTTTACAGGCTGCCGCGATCAATGAAGACCTGTTAACCGGCAGCGTAATCACCACCGAAGGGCGCAATAATATGCTCGATGCTGTCAAAGAATTTGATTCAAGGATTGAATTGATTAAGCGTAACTTCAATATCTTTTATGATGAAGGGTGCCTGATGGGACCTGGGACATCACCAGGTGGTGAGAAATTCCTTAGAATGACGCTTGTTACGGATTATGCTAATAAGCGCCTTACTGATTTCGACAAGAAGACCTGGGAAGCGGAAATTGCTTCATTTGCGAATCTCGATCTATCCCGTCAGTTTATTGCAGACGACCAGCGCTTACCGGTACCGGATGAAGAAAAGCTGGAGGATATTCTCAAAATGATCAATCGGGAAGGGCAGATGTTTAATGAAATCGGCTGTGAGTCATGCGGCTACACCAATTGCCGTGAATTGGCTATCGCCATCTCCCAGGGTTTGGCAACCACCGAAATGTGCCAGGTTTTCAGCGGGCGCAACCGCCATGAATACATTCAGACACTCCGCACCACTAACGAAAACCTGGCAAAGACCAAGGCGGCCCTGAAGGAATCTGAAGAAAAAGCCAAGCATGAGCAGGAGGCTCAGAAAGAATCGGCCGACATCATTTCTACCATGCTCCAAAATCTGGTTTCAGGGGTTGTTATAGTCGATGAAGATTTAAAAATATACCAGTCCAACAAAGCCTTTATCCGGATAATCGGTGAGGAGGCCGCATTAATTGATGAGGTGATTCCCGGACTGATAGGTGCTGACCTGAAATCGTTGCTGCCGGTTCATTTCTATAAGATGTTTTCCTACGTGTTGACATCCGATGAACCAATCGAAAACAAGGATGTACAGTTCGGGGATATCAAACTCGGGGTTTCCATCTTTTCAATCCGAAGTCATAAATATGTCGGCGGTATTTTACGTGATATGTACATCCCTGAAGTCAGAAAAGAGCAGATAATCAACCGCCTGACCGAAGTGATCGATGAAAACTTCGATATGGTTCAGAAAATTGCTTACCTCCTGGGTGAGGGTGCGGCAAAATCAGAACAGATGCTGAATTCGGTGATTGATTCGTATAAAAACCCTAAAAAATAATTTACGATTTACGATTTACGATTTGCGATTTTGAATTACGATTTGCGAGAAACGATTTTTCGAATAACGAATAACAATTTTCGAAGTTTATTTTATGGAATGTTTTGACAATTTTTCGTTACTAATTGCAGGAGTACATTTTTTGAAATATTAAAAATCAACTATACTTCGACTGTTGGAGTTTGCAAATAAAATCAATCACAAACGCTCAGTATATATAAGCTTCTTAAAAAATATATATTATCATAAAAAACTGTTTGGATCTCTATATCGTAAATCGTAATTCGTAAATCGTAAATTGAACTAAATTCCGTGGACGAAAAATTTTTCATAGAGGTTCATTGTCAGCAAAAATGCCACGGTGAAGCGCGGGTTTGCGGGGATGTTTTCATTTCAAGAAGAATCAAGGAAGAGGGCCGTATCATTGTGGTCTTGTCCGATGGGATGGGACATGGCATCAAAGCAAACATGCTGGGAACCCTGGCTGCTACGCTATCCGTGAATTTTACACAGGAGCATAAAAGCGTTCAGAAAATCACCGAGATCATCATGAAGACACTTCCGGTCGATAGTCAGAAGCATATGAACTATTCAACCTTCACCATTATTGAAATTGATGTGGAAGGGGAGGTGCGCATCCTCGAATATGAAAATCCGAAAACGCTCATCATGCGCGGCGCTCACCTGTTTGATCCAGAGTGGAAC
>Ga0074195_1003485_pt1 | contig 14713 bp, 15 predicted proteins | sample EPASupsiteHSE623_FD_64525 | JGI IMG/M metagenome (GOLD analysis project Ga0074195, IMG submission 64525) | Bioremediated contaminated groundwater from EPA Superfund site, New Mexico - Sample HSE6-23 | ecosystem: Environmental > Aquatic > Deep subsurface > Groundwater > Contaminated ...
TACCGATTGCTGTCACCCGCGAAGGCGAGAATGTCACCTTCCTTGATAGTCCCCGTTCCCGAAGCTCCCGACAGCATCGTGCTCACGTCTCCCTTGACCATCGCCTTCGTCGCGTTCGTCAGATAATTCGCGCCCGTCCCCTTCACATGCTGCGCGATCTGCGCGCTCGTGCGAATCTGGAATCCAAACTGACGCTTGATGACGCCGCTCCGCCTCTCCTCGTCGCTCCCCGCCGCGTACGCCTGCTGAATCGCCGAAAGCTTCAGAAGATTCGTCTCGGCGCCCGAGTCGCAGACAAACTGCGGATCGGCCATCGCGCAGCCGTTATCCTTCAGAATCCTCCGTACCGCGATCAGATCATCCAGGGATGATGCAAAAGGCGTCGTCCCAGCCACGCCTGCCGCCCTCGAAGCCCCATGAACAATCGCCGTCACGCAGTCGGCTTCCGCCGCGTTCCGCAAGGAGCGCATCTCCTGCATCAGCTTAAGCCTGATCCACTCCTTGTCCGTCCCTGAGTTCTCCAGACTCCGCCGCTGCTCTCCCGTCAGATGCCAGCTCCGCTTCTTCGACGCCGTGATCTTCACGTTCACCGTCGACGCCGAATCCGAATCCCCCTGAGGCGTCACGTTCCCCGGAACGAAATCCACCGGCGTCCCGCCCGAAGCGATCGGCACCGCCACAATATCGTCTTTGGCCACCTGCTTGTCGTCGAAATTCATCGTCACCGACTGCAGAGCCCCCGTATCTTCCGCTGAAACCTCCTGCGCCGCCGAAAACAAAATCGGCGCAAGACTCGTGAATACATTGGACATCTTCTAATGCAGAGACTCAATCCTGATTGAGCGTGCCTCCGTGCGCGATAAATGCTGCGCGTTCCTTTGCCGGTAGCCCCCAAAACTCCTCTACAGCCATGCCGCTCGTTCCATCCCCTTGCGCGGAAGCCCTATGCTCCCCGGCGCCGCCCCCCGCGTTCTCCTTCGCGGCGATAAACTCCTTCCCCTCATCAGAAGCCAGAAACTCCTTCACCCAATCGGGCAGATTCTGTTTCCGCTCCACCCCATCCCTCGTAACCCTCGCCACCGCCGTCCTGATCTCACCCTCTCCCTCAACCGCAAGCACACCCTTCTCTTTAATCAGCGCTTTCGCCGCCCCGATAAGCGAAGGTTTCACATTGGCCTTAGACAGTTCGGCCGTAAGCCCTGCGTCGAGGAGAAGCCTCGTCACCGCGGCCTTTTCCTCGTTGAGATTTTTGGTGAGCAATGTTTCCTTGTCGGTGCTTTGTCGCGCAGCGTCTTCGAGAAGTTTTTCCTTCTCAGCGAGCGTGGCCTTCATGGTTTCGAGCTCGGCCCTCAGCGTCTCTGCCTCGCCAATAACCTTCTCCAGCTCCTCAGGACTCTTTCCTGAGAAAGCCTCCATGCGCCGCTCAAGCTTCTTGATCCTGGCCCAGTCGCGGGAGGCGAGGGGCTCGATCCTGTCCACGAGGGAAAGAATAAGTTCCTTGTCGGCGCTCTCGCCCTTCTCCAGCTCGAATTTTAAGTGAGTGATGATGTCTTTCAGACTTGTCATGTGTCTTGGTCAATCGTCGGGGGTAATATCCGCCCCGCCGGCCGTGCGCAAGGTTTATGGAAGGTTCAATCGCTTCTTCAGGGAATGCGCGTTACCTGAAAAAGCGGGCAGGCAGGAATTTTCCGTCCTGTTCGGATCGCATGGCAAACTTTGTTGCCATAAGTGTATAATAAAGTATACACCACTTGCATGTAAAGAGGAAATTATCCACTAATCGAGTTTATTTCTTTTTAATATTTCTTACATTTTCCAAATAGCTTTAAAAGCATTTATTATCAAATCCTCATCACCTATCTGTAAACCAATTGGATTTATTACAATTATACCTTTACTGAGATAGAAAGATGTTACATAAATAGGTGGATTGTTTTGTAATAGATGCTTAGCAATTTCGAATGCAGATAATCCCATCTTTTTTTCATCTATTTTAATCTGTATTCGTGGGACTGGTCTTCCAACTTCATCTGGGAAAATTCTATTAATTTCGGTATGTGGAAGATGCTTCAAGCTATTATGAATGAATAAAACCTTTGATTCCCATACTTTCTGCTCAGCATCGTGGTTCTTATTCATATAAATTTCTAGAGCCGTTACTAAACCAACGATTTCTTCCTTACCGACTTTCATAGGCCGTCCAATTCCATATTCTGGCCCAGCTTGTAGTCGACAAGATTCTATTAGATCCTTATCTCCAAATATGAATCCTGTTCCTGGCGGACCGTAAATGTGTTTAGCTCCACTAACAGAAACTAGATTTGCACCCATAAGCGAATAAGCTCTCAATTTTTCTGGAGGGTAATTTGCTACTGCAGCATCTATAATTACTGGAATTTTATGATCTTTACCAATTTGTATAAATTTCTCTAGTGATACCATCCCTAAATCGCTAGATAACTCACTAAAGGAATATAATAAAGCTACCGTATTTTCGTTTATAGCATATTCGATTTCTTCGACTCGTGCTGATGATGGCAATCCAACCTCGATCACCTTGACACCAGTTAGCCTGATTCCTTGGTCATATCCAGTTCTTTGTCCCTTCTGGATAATTATCTCCGAACCATTTGCTGCTGCTGGTAAGTCTAACATCATTGCTGTATTTTTATGTGTTATACATGCAGATACTGCAAGAAGAAGTCCTGCAGCTGCACCAGAAGTTACTAGAGCTGACTCAGCATTTATAAGTTTAGCAATCGCATTACCAGCACACTTATGAAGCTCAGACATGTCAATATAGCTTTTTGCTGCTGAGCACATTTCTTTGAGAACAGCATCATCCATGCAAGATCCGCCTAGCCTCGAATTGTTCGCAGAAGCATTAATTACTCTCTGAACTCCTAAACTTTCATAGGTCGCCATATCTTCCCCTTATATAGACTACTCACCCAATTTGTTATTATATATGCTATTATATGTTTTTTTTATATTTTGAAGATGTTTATTAAAATGATCATATAAAATTTCTAATGCTTCTTCTTCATTTCCATTAATAAACTGATTAAGCATTCTCCTATGGTCGTCAATTGAAATTCTAGCAGATTCAGTAAATGATTCTTGCATAGATAAATTTCGAAGAATATTTATATTGAGACGCAAATCATCAATTATATTTTTAATCCAAACATTACCAGAAGCTTCATAGATAAGTTCATGAAATTTAATATCAGCATCCATGTAGTCTTGGTAGCTGCTAGAATCTATTAATTTTTCTGAAATATCTATCGAATTTTTCATTTCCTCAAATACTCTAGGCTCTTTTAAGGAAAGCATTTTCTTTATAGCAAGTTCTTCTAAAGCTATACGCACTTCAATTATAGATTCAATTTCTTTTAAACTAAGCTTTCTCACAAAATAGCCTTTCCAATGCACTTTTTCTACGATCCCCCGTTCAACGAGAAAGGAAAGAGCTTCACGAACTGAAATACGGCTTATCTTTGTTTCATCTGAAAGTTCTTGATCATTTATTCTATCGCCGGGGAGCCAATGACCTTCAAGTATTGCTTTTGTAATAATAACGCTTAGGCTTTCCGATCGGCTGCGCGAAAGCATTGATATATCAGAGGAAAGTTGCGTGGCTTTTATTCTTTCATCCATACTCATAATCAATTACCTCAAAATATTAAAATAAACAAAATTTCTTTACACGAATGTGGTATATATGCAATAAAGCATATATAGATATACTATTCTCTTCATTTATAACCAGATTTTTTCAAAATCATACCTAACTGTAATGTAAAAAAGTTCATAATGCAATAGTTTTAAATTTAAAATTATAATTGACAATATTCAAAACTTAACTTATGGTTGTTTTACTAAGAGCAAGTCTCTTTTTTGGGGCTTAAGGAGCGCAGAATGGCACAGCCTATCTTGGAATATCGCGGAGTTGATAAAAATTATAAAAATTTGCATGTCTTGAATGGAGTTACTTTTAACATTGATAAAGGAGAGACTGTTGTACTCATAGGGAAGAGCGGTTCAGGTAAAAGTACACTTCTAAGATGTACAAACATGCTTGAGCCAATTCAAGGTGGTCAAATTATATATAAAGGCAAAAACGTTAATACTTATAAGCCTAGAGATCTAAGAGAGGAAATTGGTATCGTTTTTCAAAGTTATAATTTGTTTCCTCATTATACAGCATTAGGTAACTGTAGTTTAGCATTAAGAGTTGTAAAAGGAAAATCAAAAGAAGAATCAGATGAAATCGGCATGGAAATGCTAAAAAAAGTAGGGCTTAAAGATAAAGTTGATAGTTTTCCTCAACATTTGTCAGGTGGTCAACAACAACGTGTCGCAATTGCTCGCTCTTTGGCATTGAATCCTTCAATTATGATGTTTGATGAAGTTACCTCCGCTTTAGATCCAGAGCTAATTGGAGAGGTTTTGCGAGTAATGGAAGATGTAGCGATTGCAGGAATGACAATGATAGTAGTAACTCATGAAATGGGATTTGCTAGACATGTTGCAAGTAAAATTGTTTTTTTAGATGAAGGGATAGTTACTGAAACAGGATCTCCAGATCAGGTTTTTGATAATCCTAAAAATGAAAATTTGAAGAAATTCTTAAATGCAATTTTAAAATAACTCAGATAGTTCTACTTTTATAAAGGGGAATTCTATGTCAATTATCGAAGCAAAATTACTTGAATTAGGAATTGAGCTACCAACGGATGCTATTAATAAAAATGCTTTATTTGTGCCTTCTGTAATTGTAAATAATATTCTATACACTTCAGGAGCAGTCGCGGGGCTTAGTGATAATATTCATAAATACACTGGAAAAGTTGGAAGTGATTTAACTGTAGATGAAGCAAAAGCTGCAGCAAGAAAATGTGCAATTAACCTTATTGCCTTTATTAAATATTCGGTTGGAGATCTCGATCGAGTTAAGCGAATTGTTAATATTATCGGATATGTAAATAGTGCCCCAGGTTTTAATCGTCAACCTGAAGTATTAAATAGCGTATCTGAGTTGTTTCTTCAAGTCTGGGGCGAAAATGGTAAACATGCTCGTACGGCTCTTTCTGTAAATGAACTTGGCTCAGATGCATGTATTGAATGTAATGCTATTGTAGAAATAGAGGATAAATAGAATATAATATGAACTATCAATTTGATTTTTCTATTGTTTCTATAAATTTATCAATATTACTTCAAGGTGCCGCGAATTCGATAATAATATCGCTTGTATCAATAGTATTAGGATTTTCATTAGGTTTAATTTTCGCTTTACTACGTTCATTAAATATAAAAGCAATTAAATATTTCATAATTTGTTATGTAGAACTTATTAGAAATACACCTTTCATTGTGCAATTATTTATTATATATTATGTACTCCCGCGTATAGGTATTTATGTAGATGCTTATCCAGCAGGTATAATAGCACTCTCCTTAAATTGCGCTGGGTATGCAACTGAAATTTTACGCGCTGGTATAGAATCTATCCATGAGAGTCAGATTGAAGCTGCACGTTCTTTAGGTATGACATATTTTCAAATATTTCGATATGCTATTTTAAAACCAGCATTAATTACAATTTTTCCTTCTCTGTCAAGTTTATTTATAACAATACTACTTGGTTCAAGCGTGCTTTCAGCTATTTCAACACCAGAATTAACATCTATTGCGTATTCAATAACAGCATATAAATATAGACACTTTGAAATATTTTCATTTATTGCTGTATTCTATTTAATAATGTCAAATACTTTATCTATAATATTTAAGTACTTAGAGTTTCGTTTTTTAAGTATTGAAGGAAAGCAGTCCATTTTAAAGTTTTTCAAAAATGTGCTAATAGGGTAAAAGTTATGTTGAATATTTTATTTTTGGAGCATATTGATGAATAATCAATTTTATACAGCAAGAGATTTAAATTTTGGTGATATTATATTTATGCTAAAAGCTAGCTTAACAACTATAGAATTAACTATTATAGCAATTGCAGGCGGGATGCTGCTTGGTGTACTCGTTGGAATAGGTAGATCAAGTTCAAATGTAATTTTAAGAGTAATAACAAAAATGTATGTAGAATTATTTAGAGGGATACCTATACTACTTCAAATATTTATATTCTATTATGGCTTAAAAATATTTAATGTAAAATTACCCGCATTGTTTAGTGCTAGTATCTCTTTTATTTTCAATGTGTCTGCAAATATTGGAGAAACGCTGAAAGGAATAATATTAAGTATACCAAAAAATCAATGGGAGTCATCAACTTCATTAGGATTTTCAAAATTTTCACAACTTTGGTACATAATAATGCCACAAGTAATAAGATCAGCGATACCACCTTCAATAGGAATTATGGTTGGCTTGATAAAAGATACTTCACTGGCCTCAATTGTTGGATTTGTTGAATTGACAAGAGCTGGAGGCTTGATAATGAGTGTAACTATGGATCCTTTTAAAATTTACCTAATTATTGCAATTATTTATTTTATAATATGCTTTTTTTTAACACAATCAAGTCGTTGGCTTGAGAAAAAACTAATAATATAAAATTGAATTTAGTGTCAAGGTTTATAAAAATACTGAAAAGGAGGTATTGCTTTTTACCAAACTAAGGTCTTGCTAAAAATCGATACTAGTATCGATTATCTCTATGGAGGTGCATGATGAAACTGAAAAGAGTGTTTTTAGCAGTTCTCTCTGTAGCGCTATTACTTGGCTTTGTAATGCTGTTAACATCAGCAGATACAGAATTTAAAAATGAGAATACCTTAGAAAAGATTCTCAGAACTAAAAAGGTTAAGATTGGCGTCATGTCTGCAGCGCCACCATATGATTATCTTGATGCTAACCAAAAACCAACAGGCTACAACTACAGAGTAGCAAAAGAAATAGGCCTTGCATTAGGCGCAGAAGTAGAACTCGTTCAATTAGTATCACAGAATCGTATTCCAGCTCTGCAAACAGGAGATATTGATATTGGGGTATACCTCATGGGATGTTACCCTGAAAGAGCCAAGCTTGTTCAGTATTCCATTCATCCTTATATGGTCCAAACAATTGTTATGCTCGGTAAAAAGAGCCTGAAAGCAAACACTTGGAATGATCTGCATAAAGTTAAAATGGGATTAGTGAAAGGTGGAGGCGGATTAGTTCAAATCGAAGAAAGAGCTCCAAAAGATGCAAATCGAACATATTTTGATGATGATGTTATGCAGATGAATGCTCTTGTTGTAGGTCAAGTTGATATTATTCATGCAGACGGTATAGCAGCAGCACAGCTAATAAAAAAATTCCCAAAAGCAAATCTTGAAATAAAATGGGTGCTTGGTGTAGAAACTGAGCATTTAATGGTACGTTTAGGAGATTATGCTTTAAGAGATTGGTTAGATGTTTTCTTGCTTTCTAATTATACTAACGGCCATCTTGGACAGTGGTGGGATAGCTATATAAAAGATCAGCCACTTGGCGATTTGCCAACCATGGCAACATCATTAGTTCCTAATGGTGGTAGCATTAATCAATAATTAATATAATACAGTATGGATAATTATTAAGCTGGATTATCCATACTGTAAAATATTTATATAGTTCTATAGTTAATAAAAATTATGAAAGCTTTTCCTAAAAAAAATTTAAATAGATAATTTTAGAAGTATTTTAGCTTTTAAAGAAATGCTAAAATAATTTAATGATTCGCCTACGCTGTTCTACAAATGAGCATGTAACAAATTTTGTGTAAACGGCTATACTTCTCAAAGGAGAGAGTCTGGCCATTTCCAAGGAAGTTTTGGACGAACTGCTGAAGGATTATAAGGGGCCTGAGGACATCACGGGTCCAGAAGGGCTCTTGAAGAAGCTTACCAAAGCCCTGATCGAGCGCGCCATGGGCGCCGAGATCACCGACCAGCTTGGCTACGAAAAGAGCGATCAGGCAGAAAAAGAGACATCGAAGAGGCAGAACTGACGCCATTCTTCAAGTTTCCCGTGACGATTCGGAAAGTGATTTACACAACCAACGCGATTGATTCATTAAACTTCACGGTGCGGAAGATCACGAAGAATCGTCAGTCATTCCCTTCGGCTAATGCAGCCATGAAGCTTTTTTTCATGGCCTTGCAGAACATCTCAAAAAGGTGGACGATGCCGATACGTGACTGGGGTTCGGCTACGAATCAATTTGCGATTCTCTATGGCGACCGTGTGCCTCTATGAATCGAGTCGTTTACACAAAAATATTTACAGACTCGTACCTTCTTTGAGCTTTTTCTTGATTATCTTATCTCTTTACTCTGCCGCTTGTATCCCCGTTGGCTAATGCTAATACTTCATCTCTAGTGACAAAGTTGAAGTCACCTTCGATGCTATGGCAAAGACATGAAGCAGCAACCGCAAAAGCGATCGCATCTTTATCCAGTTTGTTTAGCATTTCATCCTGCAAAGCATAGATGAGACTACCGCTAAAGGAATCTCCTCCACCAATACGATCTACAATGTCTCGGATTTCATAAGGGCAATAATTCCCATTTGCATCCAGAGGAGCAAATTGTGCTTTGCTCGTCGCAGTATCGTATAGCATTGCACCCCAATTGTTATGTGATGCGGAGATGCTTTCTCGTAGTGTAATAGCTATCTTTTTTATCTGCGGAAACATTTCATGGATCTGCAATGCAACATCTGGGTATCGATCAATATCTAATTTCCCCGAAGCAACATCAGTATTGCCCGCTTTGATACCAAGAATATCCTCGGCATCTTCTTCATTGCCGATAAGCACGTCGACATAAGGGAGGAGTCTGGTCATCACTTTTTGAGCCAATTCTTTTGCAGTCAAAGAGGTATCCCATTTCCACAGTTTTTTACGATAGTTAAGATCGCATGAAACCATGAGATTCTGTTCTTTGGCTTTACGGACTGCATCTATGCTTGCTTCAGCAGCTATATAACTTAACGCAGGAGTAATACCGCTGATATGGAACCAGGTAGCATCTTCAAATACAGCAGGCCAGTTATAATTATCCGAAGAAGTCAGTGATATTGAGGCCATTTCTCGATCATAGACAACCTTTCCCGATCTCTGATTTGCACCATTCTCCACAAAATAGAGACCTAAGCGTCCCTTATTAACGTGTAGTATGTTTGATACGTCTACACCGAATCGCTGCAATTCCATTGTGCAAGCATCAGCGATTTCGTTATTTGGTAAAGCTGTAACAAAGCCAGATTCCTGGCCTAACAACCTAATTGCAGCGCAAACATTCGCCTCCGCTCCAGCGAATGAGCATTCTATTGTTCCAGGCAGGCCTTGAGCAAACCGCTTATGTTGCGGCATGTTCATCCGTCCCATTATCTCTCCAAATCCAATAGTCTTGCTCATAATGCCTTCTTTCCTGCTTCCCAAATCTGCTTTGCACTGGCAGCTCTTATTGAAATCTCCCTCCATGCTCGCTCTTTTATTAGATTCCTAGGGGCAATCCAGGAACCACCGATCGCTATTACTTCCTTCATTGCAGCATATGAAGGCAACTTTTCTCCATCAATGCCACCGAGAGGAATATATGACAATCCTAGGTACGAATAGGGGGCATTCATGCTCTTTAGGTAAGAAACACCTCCGCACGGTTCAGCCGGGAAAAACTTCAACAGCGTGCAACTTTTTGAGATAGCCCATTCAAGTTCCGATGGAGTGGCGATTCCTGGAGCAAATGGTAACCGTAGGCGCATTGCCTCGTCGACTATAATTGGGTTGAATCCCGGCGAAACACCAAAATGTGCACCTGCCTGAGAAATCTTAGCCACTTGGTCTATAAAAATGACAGTGCCAACGCCTATCGTCATTTCTGGTCTCTGTCTAGCTATCGCTTCTATGGAAGGAATAGCTGCCGTAGTACGTAGAGTCAGTTCTATCGCGGTTATACCGCCCTCAATAAGCGCATCCACTACCGGAACGGCATCTTCGGATCGTTCCAATTCCAATACGGCGATTACGCCGGATCTTTTTACTCGCTCTAGCATTGCGGAGCTAAACATACTATCTGACATTTTAAATTCTCCCGTATTTCTTCAATAGATCAGCTACACTTGCTCCTGAAAGAATATCCTTACGTGAGGCCTCTTCTGCGGCTGCCTGTTTTACAGCACGCTCATAGACCTGTTCTGCCTGTGCATTGGGCACCACCGATACACCTATCTCGTCAGCCACAACAATATCTCCGGGATTAACAAGTATACCGGCGCAAGATACTGGACAATTTAATTCAATCGGTTCCCATAACTGTGTAAGAGCGCTGTGGGCTTCTCGCGGCGAAACGGATTTCGAAACTATAGGAAATTCAAGCATCCTTGCTTCGTCTGTATCACGAACTGAACCATATATTACGGCACCCACTATTCCAGCATTCCGGGCAAGACCGGACATCAGACCACCCCATATTGAAGTTTCAGTATCACCAAAAGCATCGATAACGATAACATCGCCTGGTTTGGCATAGGAAAAAATAGCCAAGCAATCAGCTAATAGACCAGAACTCAGTTTCACTGTAAAAGCGGGTCCGATAAAAGGTTTATTTACGCTGCGCATTTTCATATCGCTGTGCATAATTCCATCACGTTCCATACTGTCGCCGACAACGCACGAGATACTCATTACATTGCAGAGCGATATAAACTTCTTAAGAATAGCCGGATTAAGTTCAGCTCTCGGATGAACTATATTTTTCATAAAATCACTCCTTATTTTACTAACATGTTAGGTATCAGCAGAGAAATACCCGGAATGTAAGTGATTATCAACAGGGCAACGACAGAGACTCCAATATAGGGAATTATTGCTCTTGTTATTTCTGATAGTGAAACTTTTGCAATTCTACATGCAACATACAAAGTAGGTCCTACAGGCGGCGTTGCCAGACCGATTGCAAGATTTACGCACATTATAATACCGAAATGTACAGGATCTACTCCCAATGTGGTTACTATAGGCAATAGTATTGGTGCCAGAATGATGCATGCTGCTGAGATTTCCATAAAACAACCTACGATGAGTAGTAATATGTTTATCATTAACAACATAACGATTTTGTTGCTTGAAATTGAAAGAAAAATATTTGTTAGCATTGGTGGAATTTGATTCATAACAATAACGATAGAAAAAAGTTTCGCAGTCGCTATCACCATTAAAACGACGCTTACGGTTATGCTGGAACGAAATATAATCCCAGGCAAATTTGTTAATTTGATCGATTTATTAACGAACCCTACGATAAGGCTATAAGCTACTGCGATAGCGGCCGCTTCAGTAGCGGTGGTTACCCCACCCATTATTCCTCCGACAATTATTAAGGGCATTACGAGTGCAGGAAGTGCTTTAAAGAAGGCTACAAGCAGTTTTTTAATGGAAAACTTCTCTGTCCTTCTTGGATATTTATATTTCAATGCATGGTAATATGCTAAAATTCCTTGACATATTCCGAGTACTATTCCTGGTAAAATTCCTGCTAATAGCAGTTTGGCTATAGATACATTTGCAGCTATACCATAAACAACCAATATTATACTTGGCGGAATAATAGGCCCAATACATGAACTGATTGCTGTCACTGCGGCACTATAGGCAGCACCATACCCTTCTTTTTTCATTTCAGGTATCAATATAGATCCAATTGCTGCTGTATCAGCGACTGCAGCTCCTGTAATACCCGCAAAGAATACACTAACTCCTACATTAACAATGGCGAGTGCGCCTGGCATTCGTCCAAATAGCACCATACAAAAATCTATAAGTTTTCTAGATATTCCGGACATTCCCATTAATTCGCCGGCAAGAATAAAAAATGGTATGGCCAAGAGTGGAAAAGAATCGAGACCCATAAACATATATTGAGGTATTGCGTTGAGAGGAATTATTCCTTGGATAACTATAGTAGCCAAGGATGTCAATCCCACTACCAATGCAATTGGAATTCCACCAAGCAGTGTAATTAGGAACACCACTCCTATAGTTGGGATCATGCTATTCTCCTTTATCCTTGACGATGTACTAATGGTTCAATAAATATGGTGCAGGGTGTAAACACCCCGCACCGTTAAAAAACTAGTATGCTTTTATTTTACAGCTTCTACCCAGCTACTGACGATATCTTTTCCAATTGATGATGCCTGGGTGTCATAGACCGACTTGCATGCTTCACGGAATCTGGCAATTTCCGTAGCAGAGACTTCATTTATCTTCATATACTTTGCCAAATTTTCCAGGATTTTTCCTTCTGCGCTGGAAGCCGCTTTTCGCTGCCATTGTGCTACTTCATCTGATGCATCACGAACGATTTTCTGGTAATCTACAGGAAGGCCATCGAAGAACTTCTTGTTTATGAAATAGATATTCGGATCATAAGTATGCCCAGTCAGCGACAGATATTTCTGCACTTCATAGAGCTTTGCATTCTCTATATTTGATGCCGGATTTTCCTGTGCATCAACAACCTTCTGCTGCAATGCTGAATAAAGTTCTGACCATGGCGTCGTGGTCGTAAGGCATCCGAATGCTTCAAATGTTGAGATGAATACCTTGCTCTGCATTAGCCTTATCTTGATTCCAGCCAAATCTTCATACTTATAAATAGGTCGGATATTGTTTGTCACATGACGCACGCCGTTTTCCAAATATGCCAACCCTACAAACCCCTTACTGTTCAGCTTCGCCAGCAGACCCTGTCCAAGTTTTCCGTCAAGCACCTTGTACCACTGGTCGCGACTGGAGAAAAGATAAGGAAGATTTAGTACTCCAAACGCTGGTTCAAAAGCAACAATGGGAGCAGTTGCGGCATCCACCATAGTCTGTGTTCCTGTCTGGACCGCTTCAAGGGCTTCCCTGCTCGTACCTAATACACCACCAAAATGCACGTCTACTTTAATTCCGCCATTGCTCTTCTTTTCCACTATTTCTTTGAATAAATTGGCAGCTTCGGCTAAAGTATGCGGTCGAGTGAATGGTTCATTGAATACAATTTTATATACTTTGTTCGGTTTCGCCGTGCTCTGAGCAAACACAAGGTTTGGAAGCATGCATAGCAAAATCAGCATTACCAACAGTAATCTCTTCTGTCCCTTCATCTTTGTCTCCTTCTATATTTGAATAGTGTGGGCATAATGCTCACACATCTTCTTCGGCTCCGTTTATTATTACTTCCACTTCTTGTACCAGCATGCATATACCGCCTACAGGCAAAGCCAAGTAGAACCAGGACATAGAAAGATCGAACACTACAGGTGAGATCTGTAAACGAACGGCGTATGAATGAATAAAACCCCACACCGTTAAAACAGCTAAAAATGTAATTATTAACACGTGGGCAAAAACCTGTATTGCTATCTGTACTTTTCGTGGTACCGCCTTCACAACGATGTCAAGCCCCATATGTGCGCCCTTCCTGAAGGCAATAGAAGATGCCAGAAACCCAACCCAGATCATACAATAGATTGCCAATTGTTCACCCCATACCATTGGTTTCACCAGAATGTAGCGCATCACCACCGACATCAGTACATCGATTACCATAATCACAAAAAAAATGATGCAAAGAATTCGCACTATTTCGTTAATAAGTTTTGAAAATTTCCCATAAGCTTTGGATATTGCTTCCATTTTTTCCCTCGTTTTAAAAGTCATTTAGCCAATTCTATTTGGTGGTTCTTGGTTTAGTAATACAGCTCTGACATTGATAGAAGCGTTCATGCGTGCTTCTATCAATGATTCTTCAGAATAATAGGCAACATGGGGGGTTATGAAGCAGTTTTTCAGACTAAACAATGGATTATTGTCTGCTGACCAAGAGAATTTCTTGGCTGGTTCATCCTCGAGGTCATCCAAGCCTGCTGCAGCAAGATGTCCTGAGGCTAATACATCGTACAAAGCATGGTTATCTACGAGTTTCCCGCGAGAACAATTGATGAGTATTGCTCCAGGTTTCATTACATTGAGTTCATTTTTTGCTATTATATGATGTGTTTCCTTAGTATAGGGGCACTGAATAACTAGAATATCAGAGGTTTGCAGCAGTGACGTGAGATCCATTGATCTTACTCCTTTGGACTTCATGTACACAGCATCGACAAAGGGATCAGTAGCAGCAACGTTGAACTTGAGAGCTAGTAGTTTCTGACTCATATTTTGTGCTATTCGACCAAAGCCTATCGTACCCACCTGCAAAGATGAAAATCGGTGTACTGATCTACCTGTCTCACTCCAATGCCATTTACTTTTCTTAGTTTCCTCAATGAACATAGGAATACGTCGAGCAAGCATCAGTACCATTGAAATATTGTGATCGGCAACCTCGTCTGTGCAGTAATCAACAACATTAGTACATATGATTCCCTTCTCTTTGGCTGCTTCAATATCAACAATATCTACGCCAACTCCATAACGTGCAATTACTTTTAGATTTGGAAGCTGATTAATTGTGTCTTTTGTGATATTGGCATACTGGACCATCAATGCATTCGCATCTTTTGCTTGATCAACGATTCCTTTTCCGTCCTTGCATTGGAGCCCAATCACCTCTGCACCAATAGGCTCCAATATGCTCTTTTCGATGGTGTTATCGTAATAGTCATAATCTGTAATATATACCTTATATTTAAACATATAATTCTTCCTTTCTTAACATGTATTATAACTTACCTTAAT
>Ga0074195_1003487_pt1 | contig 14705 bp, 15 predicted proteins | sample EPASupsiteHSE623_FD_64525 | JGI IMG/M metagenome (GOLD analysis project Ga0074195, IMG submission 64525) | Bioremediated contaminated groundwater from EPA Superfund site, New Mexico - Sample HSE6-23 | ecosystem: Environmental > Aquatic > Deep subsurface > Groundwater > Contaminated ...
GGGGGGGAGGGGGGGGGGGGAGGGGGGGAAAACGGTGGGGGGTGCCGTACCCAACCCCGAACGGGAACGAGGCCAGGAACCAGACGATCACGGCCCCGGCAAGGATGATCCCGCCGGCCTTCCGGATATACATGGACCCGCGATCCCACATGTGCCGGACCGAGGTTGCGAGCGTAGGCAGGCGGTAGGGCGGCATCTCCATCAGGAACGGTGCCGGCTTTCCGGGAAGGATGGTCTTTCGGAACAGCCATGCGGAGCCGATCGCCACAGCGATACCGAGGAGGTAGAGGAAGAAGACCATGGTTCCTGCGTTTGTCGAAAAGAAGATCCCGGCAAAGAGGACGAAGACCGGCAGCCGGGCGCCGCAGGACATGAACGGGTTAACCAGGATCGTGATCAGCCGGTCATTCTTGTCTTCGATGGTGCGGGTGGCCATAATGGCCGGGACATTGCAGCCCAGGCCTATCAGCATCGGGATGAAGGATTTGCCCGGCAGGCCGATGGCGTACATCAGCCGGTCCATGACGAACGCGGCCCGGGCAAGGTACCCGCTGTCTTCCAGGAGCGAGAGGATGAAGAGGAGGATGAAGATGTTGGGCAGGAAGATGATCACCGATCCTACGCCCCCGAGGATACCATCGCCTAGGAGGGATCCGAGCCACGCCGGTTCCACGCTTCCTGAGGAGAGGAGCCCGGCACAGTACCCGAAAAGGGCCTCGATCGCTGCCATGAAGGGAGCGGCAACCGCAAACGTGAGCTGGAATGCACCCCACATCAGGGCCAGGAAGATCGGGATACCGAGATACCGGTCCGTGATCACCCGGTCGATCAGGTCCGAGGAGTTCATCTCTTTCACGCAGGTTGTGCAGACCTGCGGCAGGAGTGCACCAATGACTTCATACCGCCGGTCCGCCATGGCGGCTTCGGTCTCGCCAAGATCGAGTTTTTCGAGCAAGGCCAGTACGTGAGCCTGTGCCGGGCTGCCGGAGAGTTTCCCTTTTGCATTCTCATCGCCTTCCAGCAGGCGGATCGCGAGCCAGCGGGGCGGGTACCGGGCGGCAAGGGCCGGATCCTTGCCAAGAGCGGCAACGAGACCGAAGATGCTGCGCTCGATTGCATCCCCGTACCCGATGGCGTGCTCGTGGTGCGGGGAGGTCTCGGCTTCGTGGACTGCGGCCCGGAGGAGCTCGTCGAGACCTTCCGCTTTGCTGCCCACGGTCCTGACCACCGGGATCTCGAAGAACTTTTTCATGGAGGTCCGGTTGATTGAAGTGCCGGCCTTCTCTGCCATGTCCGACATGTTGAGGGCCATGACAAGCGGCACGCCGAGCTCCATCAGCTGGGTGGTGAGGTACAGGTTCCGCTCGAAGTTGGTGGCATCCACGACATGGACTACGACATCGGGTCTCTCGTCAATGATGTAGTCGCGAGCCACCACTTCGTCAAGGGAGTATGCGGTCAGGCTGTACGTGCCGGGAAGGTCAACGATCTCGATCTCGTAGTCCTGGTACTTCGCAGACCCGCTCTTCTTCTCGACTGTGACGCCGGGCCAGTTGCCCACGTGCTGGCGGGAGCCGGTCAGGGCATTGAAGATGGTGCTCTTGCCCACGTTCGGGTTGCCGGCAAGCGCAATCCGGATCGTCTTTGTCATGGTGCACCTGCGCCTGTGTCCGGGCCGACAAGGATCTTCATCGCCATGCCTTTTGAGAGGGCATAGCGGGTTCCGGCAACCGAGACGATCAGCGAACCATGATTGGAGCAGACCACGGTCACCCTGCTCGCCGGGTGAATACCCATGGCGGCAAGCCGGCGGAGCATGCCGCACCCGGCGCGGACATCGGCAACGGTGGCTTCTGTCCCGGGAGTGAGGAATGAAAGGGGCAACGTCTTTGTCATGATGTACCCCCTGCGGTAACGGAGATGAGGCGGGCATCCTCCTTACGGAGCGATATATTGCAGCCCTTCACCCGGTATTCGACCGGGTCTCCGAGCGGGGCCGACCTGACGGCTTCGACCACCGCGCCCGGGACGAACCCGAGTGCCAGCAGCCGCTGCCGTACCGGGCCCCGGGCCGGCACCATGACAACACGGCATGTGCCCGGAGGGATAATCCGGTCGAGCGTGATCACGCCATCGCCCGGGGAGGCTCCTTCCGGCTTTGTTTCTGTAACTTCCATGCAGGAATATCAGATATTCGGGACGGATAACGGGTGCCCGAACGATGTTAGGATTGTTCCGATTTTATCGAAAAATATTAGGTTTTCGTCCCGAATCCGAAATTCCCGTGCAGAATATTGAATTTAGGAAGACCTAAATTTTTATATTCACCAACAACCGAGATCGATCATGCAAGCGCTCAGCAGAAAAGCGGAAGATTACCTGGAAGCGATCCTCAATGCCTCCTCTGAGAAAGGGTACGCCCGCACCAAGGATATTGCACAAGAGCTCTGCATCCAGCCTCCCACCGTTGTCGAGATGGTCCAGAAGCTCGACCGGACCGGCATGATCACGTACCGGAAGTACGACGGGGTTACCCTGACTCCGGAAGGGCGTCGCATCGCTGAGATTATCAAGGACCGGCATGAGACCATCCAGATGTTCCTGGAACTGTTTAAGGTCCCGGAAGCAATTGCATCGAAGGATGCCTGCATGATGGAGCACGAACTGACGCCGGATACAATCGGGCAGATCCGCTTGTTTTTTACCTTTCTTAAGGAGAATCCGGGTGCTGCAAACGCGATGAAGAATTTTGAAGCGTTTACCCGCGTGAGGCAGATCGGGCCTCGGCACTAGCGCCGACTTGCACACTTGTCTGGTCTCTTTTCTCAATCCATTACCGTCTGCCTGATTTCAGAAACCCGCTTGTATCATCCCATGTCAGCGGTTTGGTTCCATCCATGTTCCAGAACCGGGTGACTTCCGTGTATGGTATTGCATTCCTGAAGAATAAATCGAGGTAATGCTGGTTAGTCTCGTTTTTCCGGAAATTCCGAACAGGTTTAGGCACGTGTTTATGCATCCCTACCGGGCAAAACCCATGCACCATGATTCAGATTCTTTTAGTTGAAGATGACCCGGTGCTCCTTGAGGTGAGTAAACTCATGCTGGGGAAGACCGGCGGGTTTGCCGTGACCGGGGTTACGGATGCTCAGGGTGCCCTGCAAAAGACCGCAACGGGTTCGTATGCGGCAATCGTCTCGGACTATGACATGCCCGGGATGTCCGGGCTGGAGCTATTGAAAGCCCTCCGGTCTTCGGGAGACATGACCCCCTTCATCATCTTTACCGGAAAAGGCCGTGAGGAAGTTGCAGTCGAGGCGTACGAACTGGGGGCAGACCACTATATCCAGAAAGGTGGCGATGCACGGTCCACGTTTTACGAGATCGTCCAGAAGATCAACACCTGCATTGAGAAGAAAGAGATCGGCCAGAAACTCGAACAGACACGCAAGCTCTACACCAACATCTTCAACCACCTGCCCGACCCGACGTTTGTCATCGATATGAATGGTAAAATCATCGGCTGGAATGCTGCGATGGAGAAACTGAGTGGCTTTTCTGCCCGGGAGATGATCGGGAAGGGCGACTACGCCTACTCAGACGTCCTGTACGGAAAACGGCGCCCGATCCTCATTGATCTTATCAGGGACCCGGGCCTTCAGATCGAAGATGACTACCACATCATCACCTGCGATGACGGGTTCTTCACCGCGGAGAAGAAGATCGTCTCTCCTGAGGGAAGGCAGTATGTGGTCTGGGTGAAGGTGAGCCCCCTCATGGGGGAGCAGAACAGGACCATTGGCGCGATTGCATCCATTCGGGATATTACCGGTAAAAAGGAAGCCGAGGAGAAGATACGGCAGGCATGCGAGTACAGCCGCAGCCTGATCGAATCGCACATCGATCCGCTGGTTACCACGGATGTGATGGGGCTGGTCACCGATTGCAATGCGGCGCTGGAGACCCTGACCGGGTATACCCGCAAATTCCTGACCGGCACATCCTTCTTCGATCTCTTTTCCGATCCCGGAAAGGCAGAGGCCGGGCACCGCCAGGTCCTTGCGGGCCGGTGTCTCCGTGACCTCCCCTTGGCGGTCTGTGATGCAAAGGGAAACAGGGTCCAGGTCCTCTTCTTTGGGACACCCTACTGTGACACCACGGGATCTGTTCGTGGTGTGTTTGTGGAACTGCACGATTTCCTTACATTCCCGGTGGAACCTGCGACGGTCCTTGTGCCCGCGGAACAAAAGAGTGGAATAAATGCTGTGATAACTGAGGGTCAGCTGCACCATTAACAATAATAAAAACACCCCTGCTTTTTTTCAGGTATCGATACGGTGCCTTCCCGTGGTGAAGCGACGAACAGATCTCTGTTTTTTATTGCGAGCGGCTTGTCCGGTCTGATTGTCCTGGAACCGGGTCCTTGTTAGGAATCCTGCATGAAAGCATAAGGAGCAGAATAAGCGGTCTTCTGTTTGAGAAAAGGAGATTGGGATTATTCTTTGTCGAAAGTTTTTGGCAGACGGGCTGGTGATCCGATCGGCCAATGAGATGTGTACAGAGTTATGCGGGCTGACGTTGTGTAGCATGACGCCTGCCCCATGTAGTTAGTGTGAAGTCGTTTAGTCTGTGCAGGGCAGTGGGTTTCCCGGCTCACCCCCCGCGAGTGTTCTGGTGTCCGTCCATGAACCGGGCTGTTTGCAGCAGCACAACTCGTGGTGTGGACAGGGAGTGGCGGACCTGGGGCTCCTGATGGAACTCCGGGACCCGAAGGGTTCGTTCGATAAGATATTCATGGCATGTTTCCTGGCAGATCCATCGCGTGTTCCTGATCGGGTCTGCCATACTGTACTCTTTTTTTAGGGTTTGATCAAGGCTGGCCGAAAAGGTTGAGGTTTGGGATAGCGATCCGAATATTCCTGAGATGCAGGCCGGATTCAGCTGATGGGGATGGGGGTGTGAAACAACCCTTCTCCCTCGATATATCCCATATTGGGGACTCCCGAAATACGGGGTATAACCCCCGGGGGAAAATACGCCCATTTCTGGCTCCGTTTCCCTTTTTGGTACTCCGGCCCCTGTCGGAAATCCCTGTAAACGCCCTGTTTCCGGTTCCAGTGGAGAATAAACTCAATAATCGCTTTGTTTGCCAAAATACAGGTGAATTGCCCCTCTTCTAACAGCCACCAAGGGCCCTTGAACTGATGCGGTTTTTGCCACGTAGTTTACCCCTTACGGCACCCAAAAAGGCCTCCAGAATGCGAATATGAAGGTCGTTTTTTTCTGTTGAATCCCGAAGGGATGAGACAGGGGAAGAACAGTGTTCTTCGATATGTCGAATCCTCATATGGTGTGATCGGAAAAGGACGGAGTTCTTCGATATGTCGAATCCTCATATGGTGTGATCGGAAAAGGACGGAATTCTTCGATATGCCGAAACCCAGAAGGTAGATGTTTGGGAAAGAATGACGTTCTGCTACGTGCAGAACTCCGTAAAAGTATCAATGTTAAAATTTTTTATACTCAATCTGTATTTTTTCAAGAAACTGGCGATATTAAACGCATATGATCATGTTTTATTAACACCTGATTTTAATATCCTACAGAATCGTATGAAAAAATCAGGTATTTTCGGGATTATCTTAGTGGCATCCCTTGTCCTCGCGTTCGTCGTGATCTGCGGGTGTACCGGCACCACGGCCCCATCCCCGGCTGCAACAACATCCGTGACAGGGACATCATCCGCAACCACTTCGATCACGGATGGTTTCGAAAGAACGGTAACCGTTCCGTCAAATCCACAAAAGATCGTCTGTTCCGGTTCCGGTTGCCTCCGCTATATCGTGTATCTCGGTGCGCAGGATCGGGTCGTGGGTGTGGACAGCCAGGAGACGAAGGATCAGGTCCGGGAAGCACGGGCCTATGCGATCGCGAACCCGCAGTTCAAAACCCAGTCCCTGATCGGCGAGATGCGTGGCAAGGATGACCCGGAGAAGATCATCGGGATCAGCCCCGAGGTAATCTTCAAGACCGGCTCGACCGGTACGACCTATGCAACGAGCGTGCCGGAAGCAGACACCCTCCAGAACAAGACCGGCATTCCTGTCATTGCCTTCCCGTACGGGTCCCTGCGGACGGATGCCGAGAAGGCAGAATTCTATAGCGCCCTCCGGCTCTCGGGAAAGACGCTCGGGAAAGATGCCCGTGCCGAGGAACTCATCGCATATATTGAAAATGTGACCGCAGATCTTGAAAAGAGGACACAGGATATCCCGGCCGACCAGCAGAAGACCGTGTACATCGGCGGGGTCAGTTCCGCCGGGGCCCACGGGATCATCTCCACCGAGCCTGCGTACCCGCCCTTCCTCTGGGTCCATGCAAAGAACATAGCAGCGGGGTCCGACACCCAGCATGCCGACATATCCAAGGAGGTGATCGTTGATGGCGACCCCGAGTACCTGTTCATCGATCTCGGGACGCTCCAGATGGACAGCGATGGCGCTATCGGCGAACTGAAGACCAACCCGGCCTATGCCGGCCTCAAAGCGGTGAAGACCGGGAACGTGTACGGTGTCCTGCCCTACAACTTCTACAATGTCAATTACGAGACCGTGCTGGCCGATGCGTACTTCATCGGCAAGGTGCTGTATCCCGACCGGTTCTCCGATATCGACCCGCAGCAGAAAGCCGATGAGATCTACACGAAGTTTGTCGGGAAACCCTCGTTATCGGCAATCAACGCCCAGTACAACAACCTCGGGTTTACCAAGATCAACCTGACCTCCTGAGTAGACTGCCATGCACCTGAACGAAGGAAAAGTCCCGGAGGATTACCGCGCCTACACAAACCGTAAGGTCCGGTGGATCATCTTCGGGCTTCTCCTTGCGGTCATCTTCTTTATCCTTGCCATCTCGGTCGGAGCGGTGGCCATTCCCCCCCTTGATGTGGTCCAGTCCCTGCTGGGCATTTCGTCGTTAGAGAAGTGGGACCGGATCATCTGGAATGTCCGGCTGCCGCAGGCACTTGCCGCCGTCATTGCCGGGGTCGGCCTTGCCATCGCCGGGGTGGCGATGCAGTCCATCCTACGGAACCCGATCGCGTCCCCCTTCACGCTGGGGATATCGAGCGCCGGCGCGTTCGGTGCCGCAGTCTCCGTGATCGTGCTGGGGACCGGGACCATGCAGTCATCGGTGGCAAGCCCGGTTACGATCTCCAACCCCTACCTCACGACCCTCGTCGCATTTCTCTTCTGCATGCTAGCCACCGGGGTGATCCTGCTGATCTCCCATATCAAGGGGGCCTCCCCGGAGGTGATGGTCCTGACCGGGGTCGCCCTGTCCTCCCTCTTCTCGGCCGGGGTCATGTTCCTGCAGTACTTCTCCAACGACGCCCAGCTGGCAGCGGTCGTCTTCTGGACGTTCGGTGATGTGGGTCGGGCCACGTGGGAGATGCTGCCCCTGCTTGTCATTGTCGTGGGGGCTGGCACGCTCTATTTCATTGCCAACCGCTGGAATTACAATGCCATCGATGCCGGGGACGAAACGGCCCAGGGGCTTGGGGTGAACGTGATGCGGGTACGGCTCGTGGGCATGACCGTTGCCGCGGTCATCTCCGCGGTCATCGTCGCCCTTTTTGGGGTGATCGGTTTTGTCGGCCTGGTCTGCCCCCACATGGTCAGGAGGCTTGTCGGGGACGACCAGCGCTTCCTCATTCCCGGCTCGGCGGTTGCGGGGGCCGTCCTCCTGCTTGCATCGGACACCGTGGCCCGTATCATTGTTGCACCGTATATCCTCCCGGTCGCTGTCCTGACAGCGTTCCTGGGAGCGCCCGTATTCATCTACCTGCTCTTTCGGGGGTATAAGCGATGACGAAGATGTTGACTGTCAATGAACTGAAATTCATGTACCGGAACAAGAATGTCCTACAGCAGATCGGGTTCTCGATCCAGCAGGGGCAGGTGGTTGCGGTGCTCGGTCCGAACGGGGTCGGAAAGACCACGCTTTTGAAATGCCTCAACCGGATCCTCCGGCCCCGGGAGGGTACGGTGCTGCTCGATGATGTGAACCTGCTCGACCTTGAGACGATGGAGATCGCCCGCAAGGTCGGCTATGTGCCGCAGCGGGTGGAGACCGGCCGGCTCACCGCGTTCGATGCCGTCCTCCTGGGCCGGCGCCCCCATATCGGCTGGGACGTGACCCCCCGGGACATGGCCATCGTTGACGCGATCTTCACCAAGCTCGGCATGGAGGCGCTCCGCCTCAGTTACATCGATGAGATGAGCGGCGGTGAGCTCCAGAAGGTTGCCATTGCCCGGGCGCTGGTGCAGGAGCCCCAGGTGCTGCTCCTCGATGAACCGACCAGCAACCTCGACATGAAGAACCAGGTGGATATCCTGACCACCATCCGGGAGATTGTCCGCGATCACAATATCGCGGCCATCATGACGATGCACGATCTGAACCAGGCCCTCCGGTTTGCGGATACCTTCATCTTCATCAAGAACGGGAAAGTTTTCGTTCACGGAGGTCATGATATTGTTACCCCCTCTGTCATTGAAGAGGTCTACGGTCTCCCGGTCATGATCGGAGAACTCGGCGGCGTCCGGTGCGTCATCCCCGGCGCCTGTATCATCACGTAGGAGAATGAACCATGCACGACCATAATCACGACAACAGCCATGATCACGGGCACCACCACCATCACGGTGCCCCCCAGTCTGTAACGTTTGACGACTGCATCCGCTTCCACGGCCATTCCTGCCCGGGCATTGCCATGGGATACCGTGCGGCAACTGCCGGTATGGAAGCACTCGGCGTCTCCCGCCCTGAGGACGAAGACCTCGTTGCCATCTGCGAGACCGATGCCTGCGGCGTGGATGCCGTTCAGGTCATTGCCGGGACAACGGCCGGCAAGGGCAACCTCATCATCCAGAATTACGGCAAGCACGCGTTTACCTTCTATAACCGGAGCAATGGGAAGGCGGTCCGGATTACGTTTCACCGGAACGAGGAGACCGAGACCGGGGACTTTGCGGCACTGCGGGTCAAGGTATTCTCAGGCAACGCTACAGAACAAGAGGTGGAGCAGTTCCACGAACTGATGCACAAGGCAACCATTGATCTCCTGCACGCTCCCGTTGAGAAGATCCTGAAGATTACACAGATCACCATGGACGCGCCAAAGAAGGCCCGGATCTTTGCCTCGGTCACCTGCGAGTGCTGCGGGGAATCGGTTGCCGATGCGAAGACCCGGGTGGTCGACGGGAAACGTGTCTGTATTTCCTGCGCAGAAGGCACGCATCCTGCCATAAAAAAGCAGTAATCCCCCTTTTTGGCACGTGAAAACCATGAATTTTGAAATACGACCGATTGGCGTTGTGCGGTCTCCTTACAAGGAGAAGAAGGATGCTCCCCGGCAGGGGCGGTTGTCGGATACTGTTTCTGAGATTGTGATCGACGAACAATATCTTCCTGGGCTGGCGGATGTTGAGACGAAATCACACCTCATTGTCCTCTCATGGTTCGACCGTGCGGACAGGACCCTGCTCCGGGCAACACCCCCGCATGAGAAGATCGAGCACGGGGTCTTTGCCACCCGCTCGCCCAACCGCCCCAACCCGGTGGCGTTCTCCGTGGTTGACCTGCTCAGCCGCGAGGGGAATGTCCTCAGGGTCCGGGGGCTTGATGCGCTTGACGGGACACCGGTAGTTGATATCAAACCGTATTCGCCGGGTATCGATTGCGTGAAGTGAGTGGAGTCCGGGGATCAATCTCATAATCCCTAATCATGAGATACCGTAAAATACGCCCATATCGGGCTCCGTTTCCCTTTTTGGTACTCCGGCCCCTGTCTGAAATCCCTGTAAACTCCCTGGTTCCTGTTCCAGTGGAGAATAAACTCAATAATCGCTTTGTTTGCCAAAATACAGGTGAATTGCCCCTCTTCTAACAGCCACCAATGGCCCTTGAACTGATGCGGTTTTTGCCACGTAGTTTACCCCTTACGGTACCCAAAAAGGCCTCCAGAATGCGAATATGAATGTCGTTTTTCCCGACGGTGGTTTAAAAAAGGGTTTTTTGGCAGTTGAGCGAGGCACCCCGGATGCGGAACAGGGGCTGGCACGGTGAATCCGTGCGAAGCGGTTGGTGATTTACTTCCGAACTCCCATTAAAAGACGCAGTTATTCCGAATCCCCCCGGATGTGGGTTAGCGTAGAACTGGCGATGGCAGTATTCCAAAATTCCGGAGCAGCGGCGGTGGCTTGCGCATTGCATCTTTTTACGGTCAGTGTTATCCCCCTGATGAAATTCCCGCTGCATTCCGGTATCCCGGGCCTTAACCGGTCACCAATACTATCATGTGCCCGTGAGTTGAGCATACGTTATGAAAGTGCTGGGCATATCAGGGAGCATGCGTAAGGAAGGCAACACCGCAAATCTGGTCAATGTCGTTCTCGAACGCTGCCAGGTTGAGGGGATCAAAACCGAATTTATCTCGCTTGCAGGCAAGAAGATTCATCCGTGTCTTGGGTGTGAGAAATGCAAGGAGAAGAAATGGTGCGTTATCGAGAATGATGACTGGGATGAAATAATCAACAAGGTACTCGACTGCGATGTGCTCGTGATTGGTTCACCCACCTATTTTTACGATGTGTGCGGCCATCTCAAGAATTTCATCGACCGTACGTATTCTCTTTATCATGACCATAAGCTCGCTGGCAGAAAGGGTGCGGCTGTTGCTGTGCAGGCGCATAAAGGTGCAAGCCGGACGATCCAGACCCTTGAAGGATTTTTAAGCACGCATGAATTTTCATCGCTCGGCTCAGTCAAGGGCAACGGGTATCATGAGGGTGATGTGCTTGCGGATAAGGAAGCAATAGAGAAAGCCCGGAAGATCGGGGACAAGATCGTCCGCCTTGTAAGATCTCACCACAACTGACCTGGGGGATCGATCTCAACCCATTCATGCTTTTTTCCGGGGGTTCCGGATGTATTGAAGGACTTTACGATGAGATACAGAAAATATGCCGGTGAGTAGTTTTTAAAAAAATTATGGGTCACACCGGAGTTTACCGGCCTTGCCGATGTTCTCCGGCGGGAGTTCATCGATAAGAATGGTGACAAGTTCCGGCTCGATGCCCATTGTTGCTACCATGGTACTGGTAAATTCCTTGACGATCCTGCGTTTCTGTTCGGTGGATGCTCCCAGTTTCATCCGGAGTACAATTACTGGCATGATACTATCGAGGACTATTCGTTCTGCGGCGTAATAATGGTATGAGGTAAAGACCGCCTTACTATAGCCCCTGACGGTTTCCTCTTCGTGACCGCATCGACGTACGCCTTGCCGTTGTCGATGACGAATTTCTGCCCGCATTTCTTTTTTTATCTGGTTCACGGGGGCAATTGCAGGCCTGCATGCCCACATCGGCACCCTGCCCCATCTTTTTGCCCGGCTCTCATCCACGAAAGGATCGAAGACCGGCTCAGGTTCGAGCGAGCGGAGTGCAAACCTAGGCAGTTCGACAAACGGCGTACCAGATGCCCGGGACAAAATGTTTCTTCCTTTGTCAGGGTAGATCAACCGTCTAGGGGAGATGATACCAGTTGCTTGTTTCTCCGAAATTGTTCCCGGAACCGGGACTGAGCAGATGATCCCGTCGGTTTTTCCAATCATTGCCGAACATCAGTAAGTGCAGTCACTTTGTATGCTGACCCGGAGGACCTGAAAACGCTCTTCATTCTGCACCTGCCACCATTCATATTTTTATGTAATTATGCTCATATGAGTAAATATTGCGGTGGGGTCCATGAAAGTCTGTATTACCGCAAAAGGAACACCAATGGATGCTCTCACCGAAGATAGGTTCGGGCATGCGTCGTATTTCATCGTTGTTGAAAGCGAGACCGGTTCCTTTGAAGCGATAAAGAACCCGTATGCCGATGTAATCGGTGGCGTTGGTCCCAAAGTGGCCCATCTGCTCATAGCGCGCGACATCAAGGCACTGGTCAGCGGCCAGGTCAGCAGGAATGTTCAGGAAGTACTTGCTGCCGCGGGAATTGCGATGTACTGCTACCGCGATAGTGGAACCGTGAAAGACGTATTCGACCAGTTCATGAAAAATACGCTTGTGAGATCCGTGTAGGGAAATGGCGCAACCTAAAAAAAATGGTGGGGGATATATGCAGAATCATATGAATGGCATATTGAAATCGGGAGATTCTGATATCAGGCCGGGAGGAAGGACGTGTGATACCGCAGAGACCCTCCAATCGGATCAGCAAAAAGTAAACGTTAAAAAAACCGGTAATAATTCCCGTTCTCAATTATCCGAAACAGATACCCACAATGTTTTCACCGATTATGATGCGGTTGAAATCCTCAATAACGTTCTTGAAAAAAAAGCTGAATGCCCGGTCCTTACTCTGCGGTGATCCGGTCGTAGAAGACCGCTGCAACTACCGCCCCGATGACCGGCCCGATAATGTAGATCGGGAAGTACATCCAGAAATTGGAGCCCCCGAGGAGGAAATCCATTACGTACGGCCCGAATGTCCGGGCCGGGTTGAGCGATGCACCGGAGATGTTGCCGGCCATCGTGATCATACCGGCGACCGTCAGGCCGATGATCAGCCCGGCAAATCCCGGCGGGGCACGCTTGTCCACCGCAACACCCATGATCACGAGCATCAGGACAAAGGTTGCAATCGCTTCGATGAGGATCGCCTGCCCGTATCCGATCCCCGGAAACGGTGCGGTTGCCCCGAGCCCACCGATGGTGACTGCATCCATTCCCACGGTCATGAAGAAGAGCAGGCTTCCTGCCGCCGCCCCGATACACTGGGCAATGATGTATGCAATAGCGTCGCCGGAAGGAAACCGTTTCGTGGCCCAGAGTGCAATGGTCACTGCCGGGTTGATGTGTGCTCCCGAAACCCGGCCGAGTGCGTAGATGACGGCAGCAATGACAATACCGAATGTGATCCCGATGGCAAACCAGTCCCCGAGCCCGCCGAGCTGGCCGATCCCGATATTGAACGGGGTTGCCGGTTTTGTCCCGGCAGCAAGCATCAGCGTGATCGCCGCTGCCCCGGCACCAAAGTACACGAGGAGCAGTGTGCCAACGCCTTCCGCGATACTGCGCTTTGTGAGCGATGCCATCACGTATCCTCCCCGTACGCAGCATTGCAGTCGGGGCAGAGCATCCGTGGCATCTTCTTAGGAAGTTTTCGGGAGGGAAGCGGGTACTCGCCCTCCCATACATCCACTTCTTTCCGGATCGTGTGCTTCATGCAGGTCCCCATACCGCAGGCAACACAGACCGCCACGGCATCACTCTCCTTACCCTCCTTTGCACAAACATAACATTTCACGATCTTCACCTCATCCCGGGCCGGATCAGACCGCGTCCTTCCACTGGCACGAGCAGTGCCGGAAATCCATCAGCGCAGCCGATGCACAGTCCTTGCAGATCCGGGCCGGTGCCGCCGGGACATCCTTGCTCAGGGCAATGATGTTGGTCATTAAGGTCGCCGTGACCGGTTCGCTCGTCAGGAGGCACGGGTAGTCGGAGAGGCGCATCATCGCCGAGAACCGCACGGTCATCGCACAGGCCGGGTACGCGTACCGCTGCGGGTTGGCCATCACCTCGTTCTTCAGGATGGGCGAGAGATCGACTTCGAACCCGCCGACCTTCGGCTTCACGATGCCCGGGCCGGCAGCCTGCATCCGCCGGGCCTTGTCCACCATCTTCCAGCCCCGGTAGATCATGTCCATGAAATCGCAGTTGTGGAGTTCGATCGCCGCACTCCGCTTCGGGTAGAGCTGGACATAGTTGTGGTAACGTTTCGTTAACATGTCCACAACCATGATCGCGTTGAACCCGTCGAGTTCAAGGATATACTCGGCCGCACTTGCCGAGGCACCGGTTGCCACGGACAACACTTCCTGCGGGGTCTTCATCTTCGGTGCCGCCGCCTTCAGGGTCTTGTCCATCACCTCGGTTACGGACTCGATCACGGCCATGATCACATCGTCCTTGCACATGTTGTACGTGGACTGGGAGATGTGGTGGGCGATATCCCCGACACAGTAGGCCGGGACGGTCACGATGTTGCCGTAGTGCACACCCTCATCGAGTGATGCTTTCACCGCTCCCTGCATCTTCGTGCGGTACTCCTTCATGTACTTCCGGCAGTCGAACGAGTTCTGGCCCACGGAATCCATCAGCTTCGCCTGCGCATCCACCGGCGTATCGTAGATGGACTGGATCATGGAGACTTCTTTTTTCACTGCATCGGCAAGGGTTGCCCCGCCTTCAACGGCATGGGCAAAGACGTCCCCGAAACCGTACGAGGTGTTCATGCCCCACGACTTTGCCGCAAGGATCGCCTGCTTGTGGGCCACCGGGATATCGGTGGTCTTGAGAATCTGGTTGACGATATTGCTGCTGCTGCCCGGGATCAGGGCAAAGTCAACAACGCAGGTGGGACCGTAGAACCCGGCGTACCGCCGGGCAGACTCCTTCCCGATCAGGGCTTCGGCCTTGCCAACTGCCTTGATGAACGTATCCGTACTTTTCCGGAACTTCGGGTCGGCATCGTAGAGCATTTCGAGAATGACCGGGGTCTGGTAGTGCTCGACAAACGGATCGTCCTCGGGACGGATGGTGGAGGTCAGGCTCTTTAAGATCGTGTAATGGGCA
>Ga0074195_1003488_pt1 | contig 14703 bp, 12 predicted proteins | sample EPASupsiteHSE623_FD_64525 | JGI IMG/M metagenome (GOLD analysis project Ga0074195, IMG submission 64525) | Bioremediated contaminated groundwater from EPA Superfund site, New Mexico - Sample HSE6-23 | ecosystem: Environmental > Aquatic > Deep subsurface > Groundwater > Contaminated ...
ATACACTTGCGGTGACTATGGGGGAGGCAAGCGGGGAGTTTGCAGGTTTTGGGGTGAGGTGGTAACGGACCGGGGGATGCTTGGGGGCATGAGGGGGTTCGGGCATGGTTACGGGAATATGGGGGGTCACACGGGTACATCTGGCTCGACCGGAGCCGGCCCGGACCGCTGGATACGAACCCACATTTCCGGCTGATTCACGGCAGGGAGACGGTTCCAATGGATTGGATTGTGAAATATTTGTGTGGGGAAATCACCGGTTACCTATCCGACATCCCCGATATTTGGTCTCTCCAGCCATCTCCAGAGCGGCATGTACCGGATCGTCCCCGTCATCCCGAACCATTCGGCCTCTTCGGTCTTCTCCTCCTGTTCTGAAAGAATGAGGAGATTATTGCATCGCAGCTCACGTGATGCTTTAAGGAGCGCACGTATCTCGCGGGATCGTGTCCGCTCGTCATGCAGTCCGGCACAGACCTGGATGAGCGCCGTGATCCGGTCCTGTTGCTGCACGACAAAATCCACTTCCTCCTGCTGGGCATTCTTCCAGTACCAGACCGACGCTTCGTTCTGCTGCTGCAGTCTCCACAGCTCGATAGCAACGAGGTTCTCGTACATCTTCCCGCGGTTCCCAGAGATCCGGAATGCCTTTGCTGCAACAAACCCGGTGTCCGTGCAGTAGATCTTCTTGTTTGCCGCAACCTGTTCCCGTACCTTGAAGGAGAACCGAGGAAGAGAAAAGAAGAGGAAGGCTTCCTCAAGATAACCGAGATATTTCCGGACGGTCATCGGGCTTTTGCTCCGGGTGACCCGGGCGAGTGAGGTATAGGAATATTCGGATGCGACATTGGACAGGAGATACATCGCAAGATCTTCGATACCCTGCACCGAGCGGATGCAGAACCGCCTGACGATATCCTTGTACACGATGGAATCGAACAGGGTGACAAGGTAATCGCGTGGAGGGAATTTTTTTACCAGCGGTTCGGGAAACCCGCCACCCTGTGTGTACTGGTACAAGGCCGATACTTTCTCCTGCGTGGTAAGTTCATGCGGGGAGAGGCTGAGGTACTCGCGAAAGGAAAACGGCAGGATGGTTGTCTGGAGATAACGCCCGGTGAGATGCGTGGCAAGTTCGGAGCTGAGCAGGTGCGAGTTGCTTCCGGTGATAATGAGATCATAGCCCTGCCGGGCCAGCCGGTTGACGAAGATCTCCCATTTCGGGAGATTCTGGATCTCGTCAAGGAGCAGCGCTTTCGGATTCCCGTACACGGAGTCGACTGCCGCAAGGATCTCGTCATAATCCGGAAGATCGGCCAGTCTCTCGTCATCGAAGTTGACATACCCGAAATTCCGGTTACGGGAGAGATGGTGCATGGCAAAGAATGATTTTCCCGCCCGGCGGGGACCGATGATCACCTTGATGAGGGAGGCGTCTGACCCGGTTATCGCCGCAGCCCTCTCAATATAGGGTTCACCAAGGGTTCGTTTCAGGTCCCGCTCCTGGATAAGGATGATGTCCCGTACGGTCATAGTTTGCACATCGTAATCAGTATAATGGATGAAAATAGATAAAATTATCCATTATGTATTCCGAAAAAGTGATAAAATTTAGGGATGATCCCTCATTGGGAACGCTGATGGAAACTGCCTATGGCATATGTTGGATGGCGGATTATCTGAAAAACAAGTTTGATTTTTCCATGGAAATGCCATAACAAACAGCTGCGTAAAAATACGTGATTATTCGCATCCGGGTGGAGGATCTCCCTTGGATCTATGTTCAGCCATATGTATGATACCCGGTAACAGATCCCGGAATCCGGTTTTGGCGTTGGAAATTCTGCAGGGGTCGGTGACGTGTGGGCGGGGGGGTCAGGCGGTGTAGTCTTTGTCCACAGTATATATAGTATAGTTTATTCCGGAAGTTGATACGGTCGTAGTGTGGTTATGTCCGGATTTTTTTGGGTATCCTTATCGGGTCTATCGTGAACTCACGGCCTCGCATTCTCCGACGGAGAACCTGCGCTGCCGGGTGCCTGGCCGCTATGATCAAAATTTTTCTCCGACGTGAAGATCAGGATCCGGGGGTTTCCGCGCCTCGTCCGGGAACTCATGGCACCCCCTCAAACGCTGACAGAATGCGGATACGGGCGTCTTTTCGCTGGGTGAATTTTGGCGGGTTTTTGCCCGGAATGTGGAGCACGATCTGAAGGGAGATCGGCTGTTGTAATAGTGCTAATTGAGGATTTTTCCGGGCACGATTTACTTGGATTTACGGCAATCGGGACTTGTTTTTGGCGAGTCGGAAAAGAATAGTGTCGGTTTTCCGCGAATTGGTGTCATTTTGGGAGCCGGGTGGGGGAAACGGGGGGTGGAATGAGCGGCGTTTTATGAAGGAGGGGGCGAGGACCAATGGGGGAAAAGAGGGAATCAGTCAACTAAATTGTGCACTGTTTTTCGGATGCGGTTAATTTCTTTCTCATTATTACCGTTTAAAGAGATTATTGATGAATAAGTGCGCTTCACTTTCTTTTTTGAAAACGCTTCGAGGATTTTTTCCCTATTCTTTTGAATTACAATGCAAAGATCTTGTAAGTCTTCGAGTAAACCCTCATGATTATGTTCATAAGGAATTCCAAGATACGAGAAGACATTAATTCCCGATAATACAACCACCTCTTCATTTTTTATGAGTTCTTCACGGTTTTTTATAAATTTCACCCACGGTTCAATCATAAAATACACATCAACGGTCTGATCGTTGTTGGAATGGAAGAATAATTTACAACCGGAACAATTCCGAAGATACCGTGAGATTTCAACACTATTATTAACAAGGTTACAGGAGATTGTACTTCGCTCTGTCATCTCATTCGTGGATCTAATCGCTATAATAATGTCTTCGAGATTTTCCATAATTATCATTTTCCATAATTTTCATTCATAGGAACCCTTCATTCACAACAAATTATTACCTTTCTGCTGTAAATAACGACGATACGTTTCATCAATTTTTTTATCATCAAAATGCTGATATAACGCAGGTAATTCCCTTTTAATCTCAATACAAATCTGGTTTACTCTTTCAAGAAATCGGACTTTTTGAATATTATTATGGAATATTCGAATATCTTCATCGGTATCATCAGTACCGGGGACATTTTTAATAGTTAGGTCCCCATGATCTGCTAATATTTGGATGTTTAGATTAATTGCAGGAATAAGGTATTTCAGTACAAATTGTTTTTTACTCGGAATATGAGTTAAATAGCAACTCATATTACCAACGTATGCCCCATGCAGACTAAACACTAAAATAATGTTTGTAGAAACTAACTGGAGACGAAGTTCCCGATAAAAATCTCCGAATTCGATAAGTTCAAGTTTAAAATCCTTCTCACGGATCAGTGGTTCAACAGCCTTTATAACTTTAGGCAATAGCAGGTTTTGTGTATAGCGCTTCATAAGCTTAATCCAAAAAAGGAATCCTCCAATTATCCTTTAACCATACGATATAACCCATCTGATGGATCCACTACATTGCTAATTCTATATCCATTTTCTTGAAGGTATTTAATTTCTAATTTAAAGGTATTACCTGCATCGGACATGTTTTCCAGTAGCCGATAATCGATGGACAGAATTATTTCATCACCATTGTCTATGACGCAATCAAGCAATTCTTTATTTGTTGGATGTAAAACACCATTTATCGGAGATACATCGGTGGCAAAATCAAGGAAATTTGCTTTGTCTTTGGGCAATACTTCAGTATATGGTGTACTGCCGAAATATGACTGGTAAGTACCAAGTACCGTTTTTCTTTTACTTGCGGAATATGAATTCAGATTCCCGGGAATCCCAATAAAGTGTGTAATTCTCTCAGCATTAGCCGCTTTAATCAGCCACTTTTCACCGGATTTTACCTGAGCATTAATTTCCGGGACTGATTTACCCGCCTCACGCAATTCATCGATAGCTAAACGTTCCCGTCCTAAAAATCCGGAATCAAGAATTGGAGTAAATACCGTTGGTGGTGTATTATCCGGAAGAGCACGAATGAGTGTTGTGGCAATCTCCGTGATCCTTGACGAATACTTGGTCGCCAGTTTCCGGAGCGTATTGCCGGTCTTGGTCGCATCCCCGACAGCCGGGGCAAACGCAACCGCGTTCAGTGCAGTGCCGGTGCCGTCGCCCTGGTAAATAGTCTCTGCAATATCCCGCACGTCGCCGGCGACAAAATACCCGGACGCCATCCAGCCGGTGAAATAGGGGAAGGATGACGCGACATTGTCACCGACCAGCCAGTTCATGGTGCCGTCTTTGATGCCGGTCTCGCCGAAGGTCCCACCCATTTTGCAATAGGTTTTCAGGTGGAGGGTATCAGAAACCCCGCTCTCGGACTGTTGTTTCAAAATCTCCGGAGCGGTTACGTGGACCGGTAGCAGCGGGTCGGTACCCATGAGGGTTATCTCGACATAATCGCTGGCCCCGTCGCCATCGGTATCCACTTTCAGGGGGTCACCGGTGATTTTCCATATGGTGTGGTCACCTGTACTTGCCAGCAACAGTTTGGCAGTTTTTTCACGGGAAGCGAAAAACGGGGTCGAGAGTCAATTCCGGGATACCGGAACCTATTTGAATGCAGGTACATAATCGAATGAGTACAGCGAAAAAAAACTGGTGAACCCTATGATAATCCAATATATCGAAACTGCTCTCGCCCATGCACGGTACGACGTCATTGCAGACGAAGAACCCTACTATGGCGAAGTCCCCGAACTGCCGGGTGTCTGGGCAACGGGGAAAACACTTGAGGAATGCCGCCGTAACCTCATGGAAGTAATTGACGGCTGGATAATCGTGAGACTACGGAGAGGCCTTCCGATCCCTCCGATTGATAATTGTACCATCGAGGAACTGACAAGGATGGAATCCGGTGTCAAAGCATAAACTGACACCGGTTTCATGGCCGGAACTTATCCGCAAACTAAAAGCGTTCGGGTTTGAAGGCCCGTTCCAGGGTGGCCATCCCTATATGATCAAAGGGTCATTTGTTCTCACCATCCCCAATCCCCACCGTACGGAAATCAGTGTAGATCTTATTACAAGGATTATCCGGCAGGTTGGCATTTCCCGGTATGAATGGATTGAAAAATAAAAACAACCTCTGCCTTTTTTCAGTATTCTGCCAGCAGTACAGCATCTCATTATACGCTGGCAGTCACCCCCGCACCGGACTATTCTCCGAAGGAGAACCTGCGTTACCGGGTGCCTGGCCGCTATAATCCAAAATTTTCTCCGACGTGAAGATCAGGATCCGGGAGTTTCCGCGCCTCGTCCGGGAACTCATGGCACCCCCTCAAACGCTGGCAGAATGCGGATACGGGCGTCTTTTCGCTGGGTGAATTCTGGCGGGTTTTTGCCCGGAATGTGGAGCACGATCTGAGGGGAGAACGGTCGTTGTAATAGTGCTAATTAGGGATATTTCCGGGCACGATTTACCCGTATTTGCGGCAATCGGGGGTTGTTTTTAGCGAATCTGAAAAGAGGGGTGTCGTTTTTTCACGAATTAGTGTCATGTTGAGTGCCGGGAGGGGGAAATGGGGGGTGGAATGAGCGGCGTTTCGGGGGGGGTGTGAGGAGTACCAGAGGGGGTCGTCATCGACTGCACTTATTCAGCCAAGGTGCGTTGAGCACGCAGCGGATCTGATTATAAAAGGTAAATAAAAATAAAGAATCGATTACTTAGCATCCAGTACCGCTAGTAAACCTTCTTTAATCAATACAAAATCCCCCTCGTGAAATTGCAAGAAATCTTCCTGATCGTCTTTCTCCAATAATAGCAATATTTCTCCCATGCCTACATCAAGAATTGCATATCTCCGGAAGGGTACGTATTTTTCTACAGAGGGGATAAAAATTTTCTTTATTATCCCACGTATCGTCGGCTCATGATACTGATTAACCGGATTGTAAAAAAACCCTGTTTTTTGAGGATTGTCAGTACATTTCTCTATCGGGCTGTGAAATCCAGTTATCAACTGGACACATTTTTCCTTCCCGGTATCTTCCGTTTTGCACTGGATATCATTATCCTGAATCGAAAGGATCATTCCGTTCTCAAACTGGAAGTTGATATCCTGTTCATAAACAATCCCAGTTTTGTCATCAACCGTAATTTCTTCAACAGCAGTTATCTTACCTGTGAAATAGCTCAAATTAAATTTTGAATAATCCTCAGTTTCTCCCATAATCATCGTCCTTTATTGATTTTTTATTACTGGATATGCAGTTATGATCGATCCATCATCTTTCAAGGCAATACGTATTTCTTTCGTGGTGCCCGGAACATTATATATCCTATAGAGATTGCCCGGACTTCCTCCATCCGTCCCATACTTTGCACCATCCATAATTAACTGGAAGACTTCTTCTTCGCTCGAATACCTGGACCCCAACACTGTTGCAAAATGCTCTGCTGTTTTTCCATGATAAACGTGGTTAAAAAGAATATGCTGCCAACCCAGTCCACCCCTATCTTTGCCATTAGAGGCAACCTTTCCTAGTTTACCATTCTCCAGCCAAATTATCTTCCCATCGCTTCGTTTGATAACTCCCAATGCTTCTTCGAGTTTTCCTTTCTTTGTTATATAGAGCAAATCCTTCCCGGTGACACCATTTTTAATCAATTTGTCTTTGATGCCCGGGAGGTATATGTCGATGATCCCGGGTAAGTGAGCCTCCGGGACAACATCCAGAGTACCATACTTGACCAGCCCTTTGAAGAGCTCCACCGCTTTTGCAGGATATTTGATGACAACTTTTACGCTATTTTTCCCTACTTTCTCACCATCGCCGAATAAGGGAATAAAACCGGCAAGATTCAGACCCGTGCCAAGGGGATCCTTCTGCACAACGGACTCCCCGACATCGCGGATATCGCCGAATACCAGGACGCTGGACCCCATCCATCCGACAAAATACGTTGCTGACGATGCAGCTTCATCGCCGACACTACTGCTGTATGATCCATCCTTTATCCCGGCCTCTCCATAGGTGAAACCCAGAGTTGTCCAATGCGCTTCCCGGGCAAGTTGTATTGCAATTTCAAATGCGGATGGTTTGTAAACCGGAACCAGCGGGTCGTCATCTTCGGCATCGGGAATCCCGTCATTATCGCTGTCGGCATTCAGCGGGTTAGTGCCAAGATCATCTTCGATCGCATCATCCCACCCGTCATCATCCGAATCCACCTTCAGAGGGTCACTCCGCATTTTCCGGAATGTGTGTCCGTTCTTGTCGGTGATTTTATCGCCGGCCTCATAGTCATCCGTCAACCCGTCTCCATCAGTGTCAGCGATGGTCGGATCGGATGTCCGGGTGTTACCGAATGGATCAAGGAACCCCTTGACCTCTACGATATCCGGCAATCCATCGGTATCCGTATTCACGAACGTGAACGGGACATCCACGTTCGTAACCTGTCATCCGTTAATCCGGCCGAGCAGTGATTGCAGGATTTTTTTCGTACCCGCTTCAGTACCGCTCTTCTTTGCCGGGGCGGTTATACTTAGTACCGGGCAAGCTCATGGTTCATGCCAGATATCGGGTATTAAAAAAAGATCAGATTATACAAATATCTAATCGTCCTTCAGCTGTGATTATATCACCGACATGGAAATTTTTTGATGGGAAAAGTTCTACCACAACATGGATACCGCAATCAACAATACCATAAAATTTATCGAGCACTTCCACATTTTTTCCTGTTGTCACAGAGTATTGTTTTCGAATGATTTCAGTTACCGTCCCTGTTAACACGCAATGATTTGGGGTCTGGGATTTCCGAAATGATTCAATCCTTTTTATTGGATTGTCCTCCTTGTTGATTGCGCATTCGGTTGTCATAAGGGAGAAGGAAACTTGTATTTCTGGCCGTTTAATTGCAGAAATGAATTCTGAAAAGTTAGAGCTGAAACAAAGAAGATTATGGGTATTCACGGTAACCCAGACACGCCCGGTCGCCTCCAAAATATCCATAGGTTCGGTTCGCGTTATTGAAACATCTTCGCAGTATGAAGTCTTCATATTGATCAATCAAATGGATGTGCTGTAACAATATTCCCCTTTCCGATACCGTTTACTCTGTCGCTGACAACTGTCATAATCTGGCATGGTTCCCCATTTTTATCAGTAAAAGTCTTAATATATTCGATTTTATTCTCTGGGTATCGTATTACCTGATCCGGTGATTTTATTGTCGTAAAAATCATTTCCTGAACTCCCGCTTCTGTCGTCGCATCACCAAATTTATTCTTAAAATCGGTTAAATGACCATCCTTGATATGTTGCCAACCCCATGTGGATTTGCCTTCCTGCAACCATACAACAGTTCCGTCGCTTCGCTTAATCACATTCAGGGTTTCATCAAGTTTGCCACCTCTATTGATAACTGTAAGTACATTATCGGCTGTAACATCTCCTTGTACCAGCCGTCTCCCGGCGCCATTGAAACACCAGTCCCAGATATCCAGCTTGACAACCTCGTCCGGGACATAGGGGAGGATCTGTTTCGAGATATAAACCCCGAGTTCCACGGCTTTCCCGGGATACTTGGTCACGACCTTACGGGCTGCGTTCAGCGACTTTTCACTGTCACCAAGAAGCGGAACAATACCAATTGCATTCAGACTGGCACCAATCGTATCATGCCGGTATAACGCTTCCGCAGTATCCCGGACATCCCCCAACCCGCCATACCCCGAAGTCATCCAGCCGGCAAAATACGCACCGGAGGATGCGGCTTCATCTCCCACAAGCCCGTTCGCTGATCCTCCTTTGATACCCATCTCGCCAAAGATCAAACCTTGTGTTGTCCAGAGGTGCTCATGAATCGGCTGCAACGCCAATTCAAACGCGGATGGTTTGTGAACCGGGACCAGCGGATCGTCATCTTCTGCATCTGGAATCCCGTCATTATCGCTGTCGGTATTCAGTGGATCGGTGCCCAGATCATCTTCGATCGCATCATCCCATCCGTCACCATCACTATCTGCCTTCAGCGGATCGCTGCGCATTTTTCGGAATGTGTGTCCATTCTTATCGGTGATTTTATCGCCGGCCTCATAGTCATCCGTCAGCCCGTCACCATCAGAATCTGCGAGAGTTGCATTCGAAGTCCGGATGTTGCCACATGGATCTTTGTATCCCTGTTTTTCTTCCAAATCCGTGATATTATCAGCGTCGGAATTCTTGGGGGTAAGGGTGAGGGGGAGGTCAGAAGTTCCGGAATTCACGGTGACCGTCTGGATTAAATCCTGGTAGTCGGCTAATTTTGCCGTGAGCGTATGACTACCAACGGGGATGCTGTTGATTGTCAGCGGGGCCAGGCCATAGGAAGTCCCGTCAACAAAGATTTCGGCACCTGCCGGGTTGGAGTATACATTAAGTGTCCCGGTCTGCGGGGGAGCTGCTCCCATGTATAAGTCAAATGTCCCTGTCTGTCCCTGAGTAACGGAAATCGTGGTTTGCAGGGTCGTGTAGCCTGTTGAATACACTTCAACCGGATAGGTTCCCGGAGATTCGAAGAGGAAATTCTCCGTAGTTCCATCAGATTTAACCGGACTTTGGAGCAATTCTGTTGCTTTCTGTACGTATACCGTGCCTGCGGTGATCGGTTGTCCGTTTGCTGAGTTTAATATCCTGAACCGGATGTTCGCATCCGTGGGTTGCCTTGGGCGTTCCGAAGATATGACACTCACATCATCAATCAGGACAGTTGCGTACGATTCAATATTCGCGGGTTGAACTGCATTTGCACTGTAATACAATCTGAATTTGTAGGTCTGGAGAGAATCCTCCGGGTTAAGAGTAATAACAACAGGTGATGACCATTGACCAACTACTAGAGAGTTGTACCTGTTGGATTCCCAGACTTGTGCATATCCAGTTGGACTTGTCTTCCTTAAGAGTTCGAGCCGGTAAGCACTAATTGAACTATCTTTGACAGCCTGGGTATATCTATACCTGAAGGTTAACTGGCTCGCATGCAGGGTGTCGATATTTGCATGAGCAACCTCGTAGCCTCCGTCCATTGTAGTTGTAGAACCTTGACGTACAATTCTTAGTCTTAACGATTTGGGAGAGGACGTGTAACTACTCGTATCAGTATCTACTTCCCAAGCAACAGATCCGTCACTCCCATATGAGGGAGTATTTGGCATCCACGCAACCAATCCCTGGGAAAAATCCCCGTTCTCAACAGCTTCCCATGTCTGGCCGCTGCCGGCTGCAGCTGACCGCATGAGGGGGGTAGTCGTTTTCGCAGCGATTTTACTATTGGGATTTGCCGAAGAGGACGTGTTTAAATCCCATCTGTCCTTATCAGCCCGGATTGCTTTTGGATCGGCGGGACCGTAATCTATCCCGTAGACGAGAGGAGAATTCTTGACTGTCGGGTCCGGAATAAAAACGGGTTTCCGAACCGATGTAAGATTACTGGATGTTGACAGTGTCACAGATGATTTGGCTGAATTTCCGGAGTTAGATTTCTCTGAAGATTTTTCTGATGTCCCGGACGCAGAATACGACACCGTTACCGGCGCCGCCATCGCCTTCATCGCCATCTGCTGTTGTTCTGAGCCAACGAAACGTGCATCCCACAGCACCTTGTCCATCACGCAATACTCTCCGGACGTAGTCACCGTAGAAGAAACAATCTTGTTCCCGGCATCGAGCGTGAACGGCAGCGAATCAAACGATCCCGAGGTCTCGTTCTTCACAAACATCGAGAGGTTCGAGGGAGTGCCGACCTTGTCCGGGAAATAATGGATCTTCACAACCGAACTCGTGGTGTCATTGCCAAACGTGATGGCAGAAACATTGCTTACGAGAATAGTATCCGGGATCAGGTGCGTGTAGTTCACGTTCGAGATCGACGCCCTCCTGACTGCATCCCCGATACCGGTCACCGATAACTCAAGCGATGAGCCGAAGAACTGGCGGGTGCTGGTAAAGGTCCGGTTTCCATCCATGGTACCGGGTCCAACGGAGTAAGCGTTGAGCGAATTGGTGTTGAGCCGCACTTCGCTGTCGTCATCGAGTGCATCGTTATCGGTGTCTTTGGATACCGGATTTGTGCCCCGGTTGATTTCATCGGCATCCGTCAGCGAATCGCCATCGGAGTCCGCAACGAGCGGGTCCGTCCCGTGGGTCTGCTCAACAAGGTTGGTAAGACCGTCACTATCTGCATCTTCATTCGCGTCCGTGATACCGTTGTTATCGGAATCCGCTGAGGTTACATTGGTGGTGAGGCCGAGCCGGGTGAGTTCAAACTCGTCGCTCAGGCCGTCGCCATCTGTATCCGCAACGAACGGGTTGGCACCGAGCCGGTATTTCACAAAGACCGGTAACTTGCCGTCAACCTTCTCGTACCCGTCGGGGATACCATTGTTGGCCTCGTTCTGGGGAGTGAGGGAATTATCCGAGTCCGGGTTCTGCGGGTCAAAGCCAATCGACTGCTCGTAATCGCCCGGCAGCCGGTCGCCGTCAAACCACAGGGTTGCTTCCTCAAGGAACCCATAACCTCCATAAGCACTCGCGGTCAGCTCGTCATTGGCGTTCAGGACAACGGTTCCCGAGAAGTTGCCATTCGTTACTGCCGCAGGAGCCAGGCTGACACTATTGTGCCGGATATTCAGGCTGGTTATCGCTGGATCACTCACCGTGCCATTGAATATCACCGACTCGTTGGCATAGTTATCATCAACAGGAGCAGTGAACCGGATAGCCGGCTCACCGTTTACGACTGCAACAGAACTATTGAAGACCGGCCCGAACGGTCCGGCACTGTCCGACTGCAGCTGGTATGCCGGGGAATAACTGCCGGTCTCGTTGGGGACCCGCATGGTGTAGTTGAAGGTGTATTCCCGACCGGTCAGGATCGCGGTATTCTCGGGGATGTCCATCCGGGTGAACCCGAACTTTGCAGCATCACCGTACGATCCGTTTACCGCAGCAAGATAGACACCGGGCGTACCCGCAGCTGAATGCATCCATGGATTACGACCGGAATTATTGACTGTAAAGGATACCGTGATATTCCGGTTTTTGGGCATTGCCACCGGGATTGTATGACCGGCAAGCTTCGCATCATAGGGCAGCCTTCCGGAAGAGGCATTGACAGAGATGACGGAATTTACAAGGGTGACGGCCGGTATATCATTCCCGGCTTCATCATCAAAATTCTTGCCGGATAAGGAGATAGCGGCAGTACCGGAAGAAAGCCCGCGGACTGTCACGGCAGCAAGGACTACCTCCTTTGCCCCGGCACCGATGCGATTGTTTACATCGCTTGCTTTGACAAGCTTTTTTGAACCGGTCGGATACGGGCTGTTGGAATTCATATCCGCAGCCCATGCAGGGAATGAAATGTTTGTGATCTCTGCAACCGATGGATTGCTCTGGGTAAGGTCGATGTTATACCCGCTCAACCCGTCAGGTGCGCTGTCGAGGACAAGATAAACGGTGGTTTCCTCACCAACGGTAGCAATCTCCCCATTGGAAAGAGCAACGGTTACCGCAGAAACCGCCGGGACTGCCAGCGATACGGCCAGTAATAAAGCAAGGAATGTAAACAGTGAGTGGGGTTTCATGATAGATCTTCCTTATTTGTATTGTCGGGTGCAGAACCGGAATCAGTACTTGTCAACCGATACCTGAATTCATACACCACCCGTCATCCTACCTGCGCCGCAGATATCCTCCTCCACTGATCATGACGATCCCCATGATGATACCGATGACCGGAACCACCGTACTGGTGGCGGAATAAGTGACCTTGCGTGCCGGCCCGGGAGGTGTGGCGCCCGCCAGGGTAGAGGCGAGGGTTGTTGGCGCCGGGAGGGTTGGTTCAGGGCTCGGTTTGTATGTTGCAACCGGTGCATCCCCGACCGTGAAACTACCGTCAACCAATGTATGTGGGATGGGATTTCCCTTATCATCATCAAACTGGTCCCGGGAAAGGTGCAGGTAGGTAGATCCTTTCTTCTGTCCTTCGAACGTGATCGTGGCCAGCTCGATGTTCTTTGCTCCCGGCTGGACACTTTTTTTCAGGTCAACGGCCCTGATCCGGAGTTCATTTCCTTCTCCCACACCATTTGCCACTTTTAAGATGGCCCATGGAGGAAATTCAACATTTTTTACTTTAGCAACACTGGGGTTGAATGTCAGGTTCACAGCATAACCCGAAAAGCCTTCAGGAGCCTCATCGAGCATAAACTGAACTTTTGCTTCTGCCCCAGGACCATTTACCCTGACATCTGTAAAGGATACTTTTGCAGCTGATGCCATTCCGGCAAGTAAGCTAACCCCCAGAATAATGGTAACGAGCAAAAATATTTGGAATTTTTTCATGTAATTTCACTCAGGCATTACGAGATCTGGTCAAACAGCGTGACATAATCATCGGAGTCCAAACCTTCATTACCGTTAAAGTTGAACTTCGCAGCCGGCTCATTTGCCAAAATCCAGTCGTACTGTGCGAAAAACAAGTTCACATCCGCATAATCCATCTGGCCATTGCCGTTCAGGTCCTCGAATTTGCCATCACCATTCACGTCAGTAGGAATTCCGGTCATCCCCTGCACCGGGACCAGCGGCCGGACAATGGTGAACGCGTTCAGCAGCGTCGTGGTTTTCCCATCAGTGCGGGTAAGGGTGACATTCCAGATCCCATCCTGTTTTCCGGTGATATCAAACAGGAATTCGGCTCGAACCCGGGAATCTGCATTAACCTTTGTGGAGGAAATGTCGTCAAAACCCGGTTTTGTGAGAGTAACGGTCATGTCTTGCACGAACCCGGTCCCATTGATCATGATATTTACCGAACCGTTGTTGAACGCGTGTGTAGGGGTGATGTCGAAGATCAAGGGATCCGTCAGCGGGTAATCCACAGTAAGGTTGCCTTCTGCAAGCGTAAGCGGCATATCAAGCCCGTCCTCATCGTCGAAGTTGGCACTGGAAAGGCTGATCGTGGTCGATCCGGGAGCGAGCCCCTTGATCGTTATGGTACCGAGCGTGATATCCGATGCCCCGGCCGTGACATTGTTGTTAACATCGCTGGCCTTCATCAGGATATTCTGGCTTCCCGGCAGCGGACTGTGGATGCTCATGGCTTCAGCCCATGAAGGAAAGGTGATGGCCGTGATCTCGGCAAGTGCCGGATTGGTGATGGTGATATTCACATTATATCCGCTTAACCCCCGTGGTGCATTGTCCAGGGTGAGATTAAACGTGATCTCTTCATCGGGCTGTTCGATATATCTGTTCCCTGTGCTTACGATACTTATCGCTGGTTGTGGTGAAGTGACCGTGATATAATTCGATTTTACGGTCGTGTTCGAACCACCGGTATTGGTCGCTATAAGGGAGATTGAGTAGATTCCGGTTGAGTTATAAGTATGCGTGGGATTCTGCTCAGTGTTTGTCTGGCCATCGCCGAAATTCCATGACCATGATGTGGGAGTATTCGATGACGTGTCCGTGAACTGGACGTTCAATGGGAATGTACCAGATAGGGGACTGCCGGTGAACAAAGCGACGGGTGCTATGACCGGCGTTAAGTAGCGGATGATTACAATGCCAGAACCTCCCGCACCCCCTGTGGATGACCCCGCCCCACCCCCAGATCCGGTGTTA
>Ga0074195_1003489_pt1 | contig 14703 bp, 11 predicted proteins | sample EPASupsiteHSE623_FD_64525 | JGI IMG/M metagenome (GOLD analysis project Ga0074195, IMG submission 64525) | Bioremediated contaminated groundwater from EPA Superfund site, New Mexico - Sample HSE6-23 | ecosystem: Environmental > Aquatic > Deep subsurface > Groundwater > Contaminated ...
AAAACGGTTACACTTGTACCCCGCCGCAGATCGCGGCATTCGCCCTTTCCCCTTTTTTCAACCCATCCACACCGTCATGCTCGAATTACGCTTTGTCAGAGAAAATCTGGACCTGGTCCGCAAAAAAAGCCTGCTGCGGGGAGTTGACCCGCTCCTCATCGACCGCTTCGCCGAAACCGACAACCGCAGGCTCGCGGCGCTGGCCGAGGTCGAAGGCCTGAAAAACCGGCGCAACACGGTCTCCAAAACCATCGCCTCGCTCAAGCAGGCAGGCAACAATGACCAGGCCCAACCTCTGATCCTGGAGATGCGCCACGTCTCCGACCGGATCAAGGAGCTGGACGGTGTGCTGGCGGAAATCGAGGGCGAGTTGCAGGACGTGATCATGTCCATCCCCAATCTCTGCGATGATTCCGTGCCCGAGGGGCGGGACGAACAGGATAATATCGAAATCAAACGATGGGGCGAGATTCCGGCCTTTGCCTTTCAACCCCTGCCGCACTGGGAGATCGGCGAGCAGCTCGGCATCCTCGATTTTGAAACCGCCTCCCGGCTGGCCGGGGCGCGCTTTTCCCTGTTGAAAGGGTTCGGCTCCCGGCTGTCGCGGGCCCTGGTCAATTTTTTTCTCGACCTGCACACCCAGCGACATGGCTATACCGAGGTCCTGCCGCCCTTCATGGTCAACTCGAAAACCATGACCGGTACCGGCCAGTTGCCGAAATTCAAGGAAGACCTGTTCAAGCTCGACGGCTGGGACCTGTGGCTGATCCCCACCGCCGAGGTCCCGGTGACCAATATCCACGCGGAAACGACCCTCGACGAGGTCGACCTGCCGGTGAAGTACACCGCCTACACCCCCTGCTTCCGCTCGGAGGCCGGCTCCTACGGCAAAGACACCCGGGGCCTGATCCGGCAGCATCAGTTCGAGAAGGTGGAACTGGTCAAGTTCACCACCCCGGAACAATCCTGGGACGAGCTGGAGCGTCTGCTGGCCGACGCCGAGGCGGCCCTGCAACTGCTGAAACTGCCCTACCGGGTGATCAGCCTCTGCGCGGGCGACCTCGGTTTTTCCGCGGCCAAGACCTACGACATCGAGGTCTGGCTGCCGGGGCAGAACAGCTACCGCGAGATCTCTTCCTGCTCCAACTTCCTCGATTTCCAGGCCCGCCGGGCCGGTATCCGTTACCGGCCCAAGGGCGAGAAGAAGAGCCGCCTGGTCCATACCCTCAACGGCTCCGGTCTGGCCGTGGGCCGGACCCTGCTGGCCATCCTGGAAAATTACCAGCAGGCCGACGGCACGGTGCGCCTGCCCACAGTGCTGGAACCCTATTTCCAGAGCCGCTTCTAAACGTTACCCTTGCAGACCGGCCGGTTTTTCCCGGGCCAGTTCGATCAGCCGATCCAGGAGGGCGCTGAAGGAATACCCCGCCGCGGCCGCGGCCTGGGGCAGGAGGCTGGTGGGGGTCATGCCCGGAATGGTATTGGTTTCCAGGAGATACAACTCATTCCCCGCCAGGATCATGTCGGTGCGGCTGTAGCAGCGCAGTTGCAGGCTGCGGTGGGCCCGCACCGCGTAATCCTGGGCCTTTTGCCGCACCTCCTCACTCACCTCCGCCGGGCAGACCTCCCGGCTGGCGCCCGGCTGATATTTGGCCTCGTAATCGAAAAACTCGTACTTGGCATCGGGGATGATTTCGACCAGGGGCAGGGGCAGCAGATCGGTGGTGCCGAGCACGCCGGCGGTCAACTCGCGCCCCTTGATGTACTTCTCGACCATGACCGAGCTATCGTGCCGCAAGGCCAGCCGCAGGGCGCCAGGCAGTTTGCCGGCCTCCCGCACGATCGACATGCCGATGGACGACCCCTGCCGCACCGGTTTGACCACGCAGGGCAGACCGACTTCGGCCTCAATCCGGCGCGTGTCCTCGAGATCACGCCGCTCCACCATCACCCAGGGCGCCACCGGCAGCCCGGCCAACCGGTACATGATCTTGGCCAGATTTTTGTCCATGGCCAGGGCGCTGCCCAGGACCCCGGCCCCCTGGTAAGGAATGCCGAGCAGATCGAGAAAGCCCTGAATGGTACCGTCCTCGCCGTTGACGCCGTGCAGCAGGAGAAAGGCAGCGTCAATCTGAGCGGCATCATTCGCGATCCGCGCCAGATCGGTGGCGGGATCGTAACGGACGACCTCGTATTTGCCGGGATCAAGCGCCTTTTCCACTCCAGCCGCCCCCCGGAGCGACACCTCCCGTTCATCAGATGTTCCGCCGGCAATCAATGCCAATCGAATCTTCGCCATGATCGACCTCCCCGTTGAATGAACCTGGTTTGCTGCCCTCGCAAAACAACCGCCCACCATGTTACCATCCAGACGGAGAAAAACAATCAAAAGGGGCAGGAAATGGCGAGCGGGACAGGCCGGCCCCGGTGCGCCCCGGCAACGGCGCGAGAGCAATGGCTGCACCTGTTGTTCTCATAGAAAGCCTCGAGAACGGCGTTCAGCGCTCCGTAACGCCCTTTTTTCTACGCCGTCAGTCCCGCTTACAAGGGTTTTTGCCAATCCGTCACGATTCACTTATTTGATTTGACAATCACCGGCAAAACGGATAATTAAGTTCTTTTCAAACCATACTCTTACTAACGGCCCCGGCCAACCACCAAAGGAAGTGATGCAACATGATCGAAGTAGATGTCAGAGGTGACCTTGAATACGCGATCCGGCAGTTGAAGAAAAAGCTGCAAATCGACGGTATCAAACGTGAGCTGAAACGGCGGGAGTACTACGAAAAACCCAGTGTCAAGAAACGCCGCAAAGCAGCCGAAGCCCTGCGCAAACTTCGCAAGTTCAACCGGATGAGAAGCCGGGTCTGAACAGTGCGCCCCGACGGCCTACCGTCGGGGCGTTTGTTTCCCCCTTTTTCCGCACACACGCCTCTGCAACCATCTGCCTACCTTGAGCACCTGCGGCTCTTTCTGCAACACCTGACCATCCAGCGCCGGCTAGCCAAGAACACCGTTGCCGCCTATGGTGCCGACCTGAACGCATTCTTCCGTTTTTTTGACCGCACCGCACCTCCCTTCCCGGAAGAACTCGGCAAGGAACAGGTCCAGCAGTTTTTCCAATATTGCCATCAGCGCCGGATCAGCACCCGGTCCAATGCCCGCAGGCTGGCGGCCCTGCGCGCCTTCTTCCTGTTTCTTCTCGATCGGGGCGTGCTCGCGGTCAACCCCCTGGCCGAGATCGATGGCCCGAAGATCGGCCGCACCCTGCCCAAGGCCCTGAGCATCGCCGAGGTCGACACCCTGCTCCGCCCGCCGGGGCAGCCTTCCCCCCTGGCGCTGCGCAACCATGCCATGCTGCACCTGCTTTATGCATCGGGTTTGCGGGTGTCCGAACTGGTCAGCCTGCCGGTGAGCGGCTGCAACCTGGCCGGCGGTCATCTCCGCATCCTCGGCAAGGGCAACAAGGAGCGGGTCGTCCCCTTTTCGGCCACTGCCGGCGAGGTGGTGCGCGACTACCTCGAACGGGGCCGGCCGCAGCTCCTCAAGGGCAAGAAACCGAGCCCGATGCTGTTCTGTTCCAACCGGGGGACCGCCATGACCCGCACCCGCTTCTGGCAGATCATCCGGGAGATTGCCCTGACGGCCGGGATTACGAAGGATATCAGCCCGCACATGCTCCGCCACTCCTTCGCCACCCACCTCCTGGCTGGCGGCGCCGATCTGCGCTCGGTGCAGATGATGCTCGGCCACACCGACATCGCCACCACCCAGATTTACACCCATGTCGACAGCGACCGTTTGAAATCAGTCCATCAGCGTTTTCACCCGCGCGGCTAGCCGGTTCGGTTTTCCCTCCTCTCCCTTCCGGCCCTGGATGGCTCCACCGCAGGCAGGGTGACCGTGAAGACAGTCTTGCCCGGTTCGGACCGAACCTCAATACTGCCGCCATGGGCGCGCACGATGCCGTAGGAAACTGGCAGCCCCAGCCCGGCACCCTCGACCTCCGCCTTGGTGGTGAAAAACGGTTCGAAAATTTTCCCGAGGTTTTCCGGCGCGATCCCCGTGCCGCTGTCTTCCACGCCCACCACGACCTCCTCGCCGCGCCAAGCTGTCCAGATAGTCAACTCCCCCCCTTGTTCCGCCATGGCGTCAGCGGCGTTGATAATCAGATTGATGAATACCTGCCGGATCTGGTCCTCAACCGCGTCAACGAACAGGCCGTGCCGGTCGTACGCCCGCACCAGGACAATCCTTCTCTTGCTCAGATAATTGTGCTGGAGGGTCACAATCTCCTCCAGAATCCGGTGCAGATCGAACACCGTTTTCTTGGCGGTGGTCGGCCGGTTCAACTGTTGCAGATCGCGAATCAGCTTGCGCATCCGGTCGCATTCTTTTTCCGCCAGATGCAGCAGATTTCCATCCTCCGAGCCCGCCTCCAGCCGCTGCCGCACATCGCGCAAAGCAAAACGGATACCAAGGAGCGGGTTACCGAATTCATGCGCAATGGAAGCCGCCAATTTTCCGATTGCCTCCATCTTCTGGGCCTGATGCAACTGTTCAACCAATTGCTGCTCGCGGGTAATATCCCGCCCCATGGCAACCACATTGGTCAATGTGCCCCGCTCGCTGAAAATGGGAAATATGGAAGCCTCCAGGACAACCCGCCGGCCTTGGGGATTGCTCCTGATGAAGGTGCCGGTCCACGCATCTCCCCTTTCAATCCGTTTCCGCACCCGGTCAATATGATCTTCAATGCGCAGGTCCCGGAAGCAGTGCCCCGCCGGTCGCCCCACAAGATCTTTCGCTGGATACCCCATGATCTGCTCGAAGGCAGCGTTCACATACTCGATGACGCCATGGGCGCCGGCGATGAGGATCAACGCTGGCGCCTGACGGATCACTTTGGCCAGGAGCTGTTTTTCCTGCTCAAGCTTCTGTTTCCTACTGATATCGGCATAAAAGACAACAGCGCCGGTGCAGAGGCCGTTCTCAAAAACCGGATAGGAACGCAGGTTGACCAGCAGGGAGGAGCCATCCGGCAGCCGCAGCGGCAGTTCGTCGGCCAGAAGCGCCTCTCCCTCAGCGATGGTGGCGCGCACCAGGCCGCTTAATAACTGCGAATGCATGGCCTCGGGTTCGCTGGACGAAAGCAGCGCCAGAACATCCTTGCCGATAAACGCGCTGGGGTCGCTGCTGGAGAGATGCTCTAATCCAGCCCGGTTTATAAACGTGCAAAGACTCGCGGCGTCCACACCGAGAACGACCTCTTCCGTGGCGTCCAAGAAGAGGCGCAATCGTTGTTCCTGCCCCTCCAGGTCGAGCAACGCCCTGTGGCCGCTGTCACAGATGGAGTTGATGGCCGCTGCCACCTGATCAAGTTCGTCGGCCGGAGCGGAGGCCGGCCGGTTCAACCGCAAGGGTTGTGGCGGCGGATGTTTGAGATCGATATTCTCGGTATATTGGGCCAGCCGGATCAGATGCTGCGTCACGTTTTTCTGGAACAGCAACAGGATGAATCCAGCGACAAAAAAGGTGTTGACCGCGTTGCTGGCCAGTAGCACGAGAATGCGATACAGCAGACGCTGATGAATTCCATCCAGGGAGGCGGTCACATATAACCGGCCAATTTCTGCGGAACGATCGCCGGCCTGGTGGCGCAGGGGGAAATCCTGGGAAATGACATTGCCGTCGCCGTCGCTGAGCATCCCCCGGGCCCATACGGTCTGCCCATCAATTCCTACCGCCGCATGGACAATATCCTCGCGCTTGATCAATCCCTCAAGCTGCAGATTGACCTGCAATTCGTCATGGTTCCACACGCTTTCTTCAAGCGGGCGAAGGCTGCTTTCCTGAATGACGGTGAAGAAGGAGTAGATGCCTTCGATATCCCGGCGGTAATCGATAAACAATTGGAAGGCGGTGGTGCCGATGGCCACCAGGATGCTGAACAGGATCACCAAAAAAGTCAGGTGGTGGGCAATGCTGTGCTTTTTCCAACGGATCAACGCCACGCCCTCACAGATAAGGTTTCATCGCTTGGGAATTTCAGGGGCCCGGTGAGGACCTCCTGGGGACGGTGGATGCGGGAGCGGCGGCCGATTCACAACACCAGCTCCAACAGGGGGCTGGCCTGCCCTTGCCCGGCCAACAGCACCTGGAGCGCCTCCTGCCCCGGCAGGCACCGGTGTGCTTCCCGCCGCACCAGTTCGGGACGGTTGTTGATCTCGCTGAGATGGGCCAGCACCACAAGCCGCAACTGCTCACCGGCCAACTGAGCGGCCAGGCGAAGAGAATCGGCGTTGGCCAGGTGCCCCCGGCTGGACAGCACCCGCTGCTGCAGGGGCAGGGGATAGGGACCCTCTTTCAGCATCTGGACATCATGGTTGGCCTCCAGAATCAGGGCCTGACAGTGGCGCAGGTGGTGATGGATCAGCCGGGTGACGATGCCGGTGTCGGTGCAATAGCCAAGGCTGTGGTCGCCGTCGCTGAGCACGAAGCCCACCGGATCGACGGCATCGTGGGAGACGGAAAAGGGATGGATCCGCAGCCTCTCAATGGCAAACGGCTCGCCAGCTCCAAAATCCAGCCGCACGGGCAGCGCGCCCGTCCTCGCCTCCGCGGCCCGGTGGGTGGCCTCGTTGGCATACACCGGCAGATGGAGCCGCCGCGCCAGCACCCCCACCCCCTTGACGTGATCGTCGTGTTCGTGGGTGACGAGAATGGCGGTCAGGCTCTCTGGAGCGATGCCCAGGGTCCGCAGACGGCTGACAATCTCCTTGCCGGAAAAGCCGTTGTCAATGAGCACACGGGTCGAGCCCGCCTCCACCAGGGTGCAGTTGCCCTTGCTGCCGCTGCCGAGGACCGAGAACCTCACTGCTCGTCCGGTCCGGAAACGGGTCGGCCGTCCCCGCGCAGACCAGTATGGCCAAAGCCGCCGCTGCCCCGGATCGTCGATGCCAACTCCGCCACCTCCTGCACCACCGCCCGGACCACCGGCGCCAGAACCAGCTGGGCAATGCGGTCGCCGCGGCGGATGGTGTAGGGTTCCCGGCCGAGATTAATCAGGCCGGCCTTGACCTCGCCCCGGTAGTCGGCATCGATCGTTCCCGGGGCATTGATCACGGTGATGCCGTGCTTGACCGCCAATCCGGAGCGGGGCCGGACCTGAATCTCATAGCCCTCGGGGATGGCCACGGCAAACCCGCACGGGATCAGCCGAATCTCCCCCGGCTCGAGCACCACCGGCTCGGTGACGGCCGCGCCCACATCCATGCCGGCCGCCAGTTCGGTGGCATAGACCGGTAGCGACAGTCCCGCGTCCGGCTCCGGTTCCAGCCAGGTCAAGGCAACGGGTATCGAATCCATCGTATTTTCCCTATATCCACCTGTTTGTTCTCATAAAAAAAGCCGATAGCCGCTTGCGCGGCCATCGGCTTCGATGCACATTAAGACTTCACCGGGCGATCTTATGCTTCGCCCTCGGCCAGGGCGGCCTTGCGGCTCAAACGAATACGGCCCCGGTTGTCGATATCAATCACCTTGACCTTGATCACATCGCCTTCCTTGACCACATCGGTCACATTCTTCACCCGCTCGTTGGCCAGTTCGGAAATATGGACCATGCCGTCGGTGCCGGGAAGGATCTGGACGAAGGCACCGAATTCCTTGATCGTGCGTACCTCGCCCTCGTAGATCCGACCGACCTCGGGCACCGCGGTGATCTGCTGGATTCGCTGGATCAGGGCATTGGCCATTTCATTACTGTTGCTGAAGATCTTGATGGTGCCGTCGTCCTCGACATCAATCTTGGAGTCGTACTCGGCGGTCATCTCGCGGATGATCTTGCCGCCGGGGCCGATGATGTCGCGAATCTTGTCGGGATGAATCTTCATAGTGACATACTTGGGCGCATGCTCGGACACTGCGTCCCTGGGCGAACCGAGGGCCCCCTCCATCTTCTCCAGGATATGGATGCGCCCCTTCTTGGCCTGGCCCAGAGCCTGGGACATGATCTGCCGGTCAACGCCATCGATCTTGATGTCCATCTGCAGGCCGGTGATACCCTCGCGGGTGCCGACCACCTTGAAGTCCATGTCGCCGAGGTGATCTTCGTCGCCGAGGATGTCGGTGAGCACCACCACTTGGTCGCCTTCCTTGATCAGCCCCATGGCCACGCCGGAAACCGGCGACTTGACCGGCACGCCGGCATCCATCAGGGCCAGGCTGCCGCCGCAGACCGTGGCCATGGAGGAGGAGCCGTTGGATTCCAGCACCTCGGACACTACCCGCAGGGTGTAAGGGAAGGTGTCGCTCGCGGGCAGCACCGCCTCGATGCCGCGCCGGGCCAGGGTGCCGTGGCCGATGTCCCGGCGGCTCGGGCCGCTCAGACGGCGGACCTCGCCGACGCAGAAGGGCGGGAAATTGTAGTGGAGCATGAACCGCCGGTACACGTCGCCGCCCAGCCCTTCCAGATGCTGCTCATCGCGCTCGCTGCCCAGGGTGCAGATGACCAGGGCCTGGGTCTCGCCCCGGGTAAACAGCGCCGAGCCGTGGGCCCGGGGCAGGATGCCAACCTCGCAACTGATGGGCCGCACATCCTCAAAGGACCGGCCGTCAAGCCGCTGGCCCTTGCTGACGATACGGTCCCGCATCACCCGCTTCTTGTAACCACTCAACAGATCGGTTACCTGGGCCGGTTTCTCGAACAGTTCTGGATCGATCTGAGCCAGCACCTCCTCCTTGAGCCGGGAATAACGGCTGGAACGGGCCATTTTGTCGGCGATGCCGATGACCTCTTCCATGCCGGCGGCGGCAATGGCCTCGACCTTCTCCTTGAGCGAAACATTGATCTCCGGCGCCACGACCTCCCGCTTGGCCTTGCCAGCTACTTCCTGCAATTTGAGCTGAAGGTCGAGCAACGGTTGCATGCCGGCGTGGGCAAAGAAGATGGCCTCAAGGACTACATCCTCGCCCATCTCTCCGGCCCGGCCTTCCACCATGACCACCGCGGTCCGGGTGCCGGCGACCACCAGGCTGAGCTGCGATTTTTCCAGCTGGCTTTTGCTGGGGTTGAGCACGTACTGGCCGTCGATGTAGCCGACCCGGGCCGCCGCAACCGGACCGGCGAAGGGGATGTCGGAAAGCATCAGAGCGGTGGAAGCGCCGTTCATGGCCAGGATATCCGGGTCGAGGTCCTGGTCCGCCGAGAAGACCGTAGCGATCAACTGGGTTTCACTGGAATACCCGTCCGGGAAGAGCGGGCGGAGGGGCCGGTCAATCATCCTGCAGGTCAGGACCTCTTTTTCGCTGGGCCTGCCGATTTCCCGCCGGAAATAGCTCCCAGGGATGCGCCCGGCGGCATACATCCGTTCCTGGTATTCGATGGTCAGGGGCAGGAAGCCCATGTCCTTGGATTCGGTTTCCGCAACCACGGTTACCAGCACCTTGGTGTCGCCGCTGGTAATCACCACACTCCCGCTGGCCTGCTTGGCCATCTTCCCTGTTTCAAAGGCGATGATCCGCCCGCCAATTTCGGTTTCTACTGTTTGTATCATAAAAAAAACTCCTGTTCCGGTTATCCCCGGAATGTGCGTGGGAAGACGATGCAACCGGTGCAGCTCAATTCCGTCACAAAGGCACAAAGGATGCAGCGACAATCTCCACACCCCTTGCCAATTCTCTCTGTGTCCTTTGTGTCTTTATGACTTTCCCGCTGCCGCGGCGCAGCCGCATCGTGAAAAAGCGGACGGCGGACCACCATGGCCCGCCGTCCGGAAACGAATTACTTGCGGATGCCGAGTTGCTGAATCAGGCTCCGGTATTTGGCAATGTCTTTCTTCATTAAATACTTGAGCAGACTGCGACGCTGGCCAACCAGTTTCAACAGTCCGCGACGGGAATGATGATCCTTGGCATGCGTCTTGAAATGCTCGGTGAGATAGAGTATCCGCTCGGTCAGGAGAGCAATCTGCACCTCGCAGGAACCGGTATCGGTCTCGTGGGTTTTAAATTTTTCGATTAATTCTTTTTTCTTTTCCGCTGTTTGTGCCATGGGGCACCTCCACTTTCCTTCTGCTGCCAGAAAAGCGCACTCCCTCAGCCTTTCTGGAGTCTGGATAAAATGTTCCTCATCCTGGGTCAGAGGGGCGACCCAGGGGAACGGCATGACACCTTCTATACTCTACGCCGATCAACCGTGGCAAGTGCAAAAAGACGATTGCCCGGCGAGTTGCACAACCTCTTCGATGCCGCGCCGGCCGGCGTGCAGCAGAGGCAGGCCGTCCTCCGCAAACAGCGCCGTGCCCGGCAGACTGTCTTCCACGGAAAACAAGCCGCTTCTAGTCCGCCGCAACCCGATCAGATGCGCCCCGCACCCAAGCGACCGGCCGATATCTGCCGCCAGCACCCGGATATAGGTGCCCCGGCTGCACTCGACGGTGAGGGTCAGTTGGCTGGTTACCGCATCATAGTCCACGCACTCGAGGCTGAAGATCTCAACCGGCTTGGCCGGTTTTTCGATCAACACCCCCTTGCGGGCATAGGCATAGAGCGGCTTGCCCTTGTGCTTGGCCGCCGAGAAGGGGGGCGGCGCCTGCATCTGCGGCCCGGCATGGCGCTGAAGACAGGCGGCAAGAATGGCCGCATCCAGTTCCGGCACCGGGCTCGTCGCGGTGACCGCACCCTCGGGATCCTGGGTGGTTGTCTCCACGCCTAATTGGAGCCGGGCACGATAGGTCTTGCGGCCGTTCATGAGCAGCTCGATCTGCCTGGTGGCGGTCCGGCCGGCACATACGATCAGCAGGCCGGTGGCAAAGGGATCGAGCGTTCCGGCATGTCCCACCTTCTTGATGCCAAGCAGCCGCCGGATCCGGCGGACAATGGCAAAGGAGGTGAGCCCTTCTGGTTTGTCCACCAGAAAAACGCCGTCACTCCATGCCGGCTTGCCCTCTGCAACAGGCTCAACCGCCCTCATAAGCGACTAGACCTGAACCTCCCGGCGAAGCAGGGGCAGGAGGGTGTCGCGTACCGCCTCCACGCTCTGTCCCTTGACGCGGAAGCCGCTGGCGTTGCGATGGCCGCCGCCGCCGAATTGGGCGGCAATCAAGGAAACATCGCACTTTCCCTTGGCCCGCAGGCTCACGGAAACCTGACCCGGCTCCACTTCCTTGAGGAAAACCGCCACCCGCACCGAACTGACCGCCCGGGGCAGATTGATGAACAGCTCGGTATCCTCCATGGTGGTGAAGGTCCGCTCCAGCATTTTCTGCGAAACCCGGATAACGGCGATCCGGTCCCGCTCGTGCATCTCCAAGGTGGCCAGCACCTCCTGCATCAGGCGCAGCCGCCCCAACGTGTAATTGTCGTACAGATTGCTGGCAACCTGCTCCGGCCGCACCCCCCGGCGGACGAGATCGCCGGCCACGGCAAAGGTATGGCTGCTGGTGGATTCGTAGCGAAACGAGCCGGTGTCGGTGTTGATCGCGGCAAACAAGCATTCGGCGGCCCGGCCCGAGATGTCGGCCCCCAGATCCACGGCCAGGTCATAGACCATCTCGGCGGTGGAAGAACGGTGCGGTTCAATCCAGGAACCGTCGCCAAAGCCATTGTTGCCCTGATGGTGATCGATCACCATCAGGGGCCGGAATCCAATCAACTCCGCACTGTGCCGGCCCAGCCGCCCCGCGTCGCCGCAGTCGAGACACACGGCGAGGAAATCATCAGGAGCCTGGGCAACAAATTCCCTGACCTTGGCCATCTCGGTCTGCACCTGGCCGCTGCCGGGTAGAAACCGGTACAGGTGGGGAACCGGCTCCTCGAGGTAGCGGAACACCCGTTTACCCAAGCTTTCAAGGATCTCGGCCAGCCCCAGCAACGAGCCCACGGCGTCGCCGTCGGGGTTGAAGTGAGTGGCCAGCAGGATATGTCCCTTGTCCTGAACCGCAGTCAACACCGTTTGCTCAGGACTGTTCATCGTTTCGCTCCTTCTCGATCTGCCGGAACAAGGTGTCGATGCGCGCCACCTCTTCATTGAGATCATCAAAGTAGAAGAACAGTTCGGGGGTATGGCGCAGATTGAGGATCTTGGCCAGATGACTGCGAAAAAAGCCCTTGGCCCGATTCATGCCCTTGAGCGCCGGGCCGCTTTCCTTGCCGGCCGGCACAGTGAAGTAGATCTTGGCCTGCTTGAGGTCCGGCGTCACCACCACCCGCGAAACAAGCGCTCCGGCCAGCCTCGGGTCGGCGACCTTTTGCAGCAGGAGCATGTTCAGCTCGTTTTTGACAGCCTCGGACACCCGCTTGGGCCGCGAGCTTTCCGGCTTCCCCAGTCCGGGCAGTTTGAAATCAAATTCCATTGGCATGGTCGAATCGATTACAGGACCCCCGCAACTTCATCAAGGACAAAGGCTTCCAGATTATCGCCGATCTTGAGATCGTTGAAATGCTCGACGCCGATACCGCATTCAAACCCGGTCAGCACCTCCTTGACATCGTCCTTGAAGCGACGCAGCGACGAAATTTTGCCGGTATAGACCACCACGCCTTCCCGGAGCACGCGCACCCGCGCATTGCGCTCGATCTTGCCGGCAATAACCGAACAGCCGGCAATGGTGCCGATCTTGGGCACCTGGAAGGTCTCGCGGACATCGGCGGTGCCGATCACCCGCTCCTCAAAGGTGGGCTCCAACATGCCCTTCATCGCCTTTTCAATGTCTTCCAGGGCGTGGTAGATGACGTCGTAGGAGCGGATGTCAACCCCTTCCCGGTCCGCCAGTTCCTTCACCTTGACCGTGGGCCGGACATTGAAGCCGATGATGACGGCGTCCGAGGCGGCGGCGAGATGAATGTCGTTCTCGGTGATCGAACCGGTGCCCTCATGGAGGGAGCGGACCCGGATGACCTTGGTCGACAGGCTTTCCGCGGCCTGACCAAAGGCCTGGAGCGTGCCCTGGACATCGGCGCGGAGGATGACCCGCAGTTCCTTGACGTCCTGCTCGGCCATCTTCTCAAAAAGATTGTCGAGCGACACCTTGGAGGCCGAGGCCAGTTCGATTTCCCGCGCCTTGAGTTGCCGGGCGCTGGCGACGGATTTGGCCATCTTTTCGTCGGTGAGCACGACAAATTCATCTCCTGCCTGCGGTACACCGGAGAGTCCCTGGACCTCGACCGGGATGGACGGGCCAGCCTCCTGCACCTGCTCGCCGCGTTCGTTGGTCAGCATCCGCACCTTACCACTGTAGATGCCGGCCACGAAATGATCGCCGGGCCGCAGGGTGCCGTCCTGGACCAGCACCGTGGCCACCGGACCCCGCCCTTTGTGGAGCTGGGCCTCGATCACCGTGCCCTTGGCCTTGCGCGACGGATCGGCCCGCAACTCGAGGATCTCGGCCTGCAACTGGATCGATTCGAGCAGTTCCTCGATACCGACGCCTTTCTTGGCCGAGGTCTGGCAGTAGATGGTGGTGCCGCCCCATTCCTCGGGGATCAGGCCAAAATCGCTCAGTTCCCGCTTGACCCGGTCGGGGTCGGCGTTGTCCTTGTCGATCTTGTTGACCGCGACCACGATCGGTACCTCGGCGGCCTTGGAGTGGGCGATAGCCTCCTTGGTCTGGTCCATGACGCCGTCGTCGGCGGCGACCACCAGAACGACGATGTCGGTGACCTTGGCGCCCCGCGAGCGCATTTCGGTGAAGGCCGCATGGCCCGGCGTGTCGACAAAGGTCAGGTCGCCGGAGGGCGACTGGACATGATAGGCGCCGATGTGCTGAGTGATGCCGCCGGCCTCGCCCGCGGCCACGTCGGTTTTACGGATGGCGTCGAGGATCGAGGTCTTGCCGTGATCGACATGGCCCATGACCGTGACCACCGGCGAGCGGGGCATGGCCTCGCCGCCCATCTCGACCTCATGTTCCTGCAAGGCCTCCAGTTCCAGCTCCTCGGTCATGGCCTGCTCGACCTCGTACCCGAAATCGGCGGACACCAGGGCGGCGGTGTCGACATCCAGGGCCTGATTCAGGGTGGCGAGCACCCCTAGGCGCATCAGGGCAGCGATAACCTCGCTGGCCTTGACGCCCATGCGTTTGGCCAGATCGCCGACGCTGATGGTGGCCACCACCTTGATCCGTTTCTTGATGGCCTTTGTTTCCGCCACCTGCGACTGGGCCGACAGTTCCTTGCGGCTGTCCTTCTTTTTCTTGCCCTTGCGGGGACGCATGAATTCAACGTCACCGTCCGGGGTAAACTCAATCCTGCCCTTACCTTTTTTCTGGCCCTTGACGCCTTTCTTGCTCAAATCGTCGTCATCCGCCTGGACGGCGACAACCCGTTTGGTTTTTTTCTTGCCCTTGTCACCACGCGCCGCATCGTCCTTGACAACCGGAACCTCGACGGGCGCTTGTCCGGGAAGCGGACGGGACGGGCGCGCAGCCGGTTTTCTCATCGCTGGCTTGGTCCGTTTTTCCGGAACAGGAATCACCACCCGTCCCACGACCTTGGCCAGCTGCCTCGGTTTCTTGGCTTCTTCCGCAGGCTCCTCGCTCGCCGAAGAGACCACCTCGACGCCTTGGGGCGGGATGGCTTCGGCTCCTTCGGCGGTATCCTCCATCTCAGGCTGGCCAGGCCTCTGGGTTTCGGCGACCGGCGGCTCGATGATCGCTGTTCTCCGGCCCGCGATGGCCTCTTCACCTTTTCCCGCCCACGGTT
>Ga0074195_1003490_pt1 | contig 14698 bp, 15 predicted proteins | sample EPASupsiteHSE623_FD_64525 | JGI IMG/M metagenome (GOLD analysis project Ga0074195, IMG submission 64525) | Bioremediated contaminated groundwater from EPA Superfund site, New Mexico - Sample HSE6-23 | ecosystem: Environmental > Aquatic > Deep subsurface > Groundwater > Contaminated ...
CAGCCAGCTCACCTGGCTTGCCGCCACAAAATGGGTCCAAGCCCATACCCATGTGGTCCGCTGGGAGGCTGCCCCTTTTGTTCCCTACATGGCCGGGGATGACGACGATCTGTTCCAGGAGGCCACCATAGCCGCTTTCAAGGCACTGATGGAGGTTCAGAACCACGACCCTCAGCAGATGATCACCTATTTTCGGACCATCTTCAGAACCCATTGCCTGAAGATGGCCGTTGGTATCCGACCAGCACTGTTTTCCCATGAGTACCTGGTCTGCACTACTTCTCGGGAAGAGGAGGAATACCTTCCCGAACCGCAACCCGAGGAAATCGAGCACGCCATGCAACGGGTCGAGAATCGGGACCGGCAGATTTGTCAGTGGATCCTCCAGCAACCATTCCCGGTCTCCACCGAAGAGACGGCGTACCACTTCAACCTCAGCCGGCGCCAAGTCTGTCGAGTCCTTCAGATTGCCACTGACCACATCATTCAACAACAACGAAAAATGCAACCCAAACAACCGACCATCACCGAGTTTTCCCGTAAGTCACCGCTCCCCCGGAAAATCCTCCTGCTCCTGAAGCGCAAGGAGATCATCCAGGATCCCCTTACCCAGGAGAACCAGATCGGCCTGCGTGTTTTGGAGCAGGTTTGGGGCGACAGGAATGTACTTCGTCCGCAGATATCCCGGATGTCCCGTCTCGCCCGAGAGAAGTTCATCCGGACCGTGGCCTTGAGCAGCAAGTGGGAACGCTACGCCTATTCCCGGTACTTCAACCAGGAGCCGGGAAGCCGTCTTTCCCTGCAGCAGGTCATTGAAGAAATCCAGACCACCTTCCGTTTTGAGCTGACCAAGAAACAGGTCAGCCGGATCCGAAATATTCGCTCCAAAGCCCAGGTCGCCCGGTATCGAGATATGAAGAAAAAGGCCCGGGAGATTTCTTACATCGCGCAAACTAAGAAGTAAGAAACAACGTTTCTTGATGATGACAAAACCGACCTCAACGGCCCGAAAAAGAGAGACCAAGAAAACCATGAAATCGATGATTCCTATCCTGATCGTCATCCTGTTCCTGAACGGCTCTCCACTCACAGCCCGGGAGATTCGCCAGGAGCGCTTTTCCCTGCTGAGCGAGATTGTGCAGGTGACGGACCGGGAGACCTTTGTTCTTACTGACACACCCAACCTTCGCCAGCCTGCTTGCGGCGAGAAGGTTACAGAAGCCACGGATGCGTGCCGGCTTCCGGTGGTCCATTTCCTCCTCGGCAGCGCCGAGTTGTCACGGACCGAACAGACCTCGCTGCTGGCAGCCCTGGCCCAATGTTCAATGACTCCGGAAGCTGCATTGATCGTCATAGGTCACACCTGTTCGCTGGGGTCGGAAGAACGCAACCGCATCCTCTCCCGAGAGCGGGCAGAACAGGTGGCAGCGGTTCTCCGTGCCCATGGCTACACCGTCTTTGAAGTGGCGGCCATGGACTCTCAGCAACCCCTACCTGGCAACGAACACCTGACCAACAACCGGCGAGTGGAACTCGCCTTTGCCCAGCCATAACCTGCCTGAACGGCAGATATTTCAAAAAATCTCTATAGAGGAGACCATGATGAACCGACTGCAACGCTTCCGCAAACAATTGAACGTAACCACCTGGATGGCCGCCGTGCTGCTCTCCCTAATGAAGGCTGGCAACGCTTTGGCCATGACCGTACCGGCTACAGGCTCCTTTGCCTATGACCTCTACGACATCGGCGTCAATCAGATCCTGCTTGGCCCGGTGGGATTCACCGGCGGGGTGGCCTGTATGTGCGTGGCCGCCATCCTGGCCATCCGGCAGATGATCCTACCGGCGGCCGGGGTGGTTTTGGGTGGGGCCTTCCTGCTCCGTGCCAACACCGTGGTCGAAACCATCGGCGCCTTGATCTGTTGAGGGGAACATGGCCAGCTCATCCCGCAAATTTCCCCAGTATCTGTCCCGACCCTTCCAGGTGCTATGGTTTGAGGTCGATGAGCTGGCCATTTTTCTGTTCACCCTCACCGTTGCCCTGATCTATGGCGGCCTGGCCTGGCTCGTCTTTGTCGGCATCCAGTACGGCTACATCCGCACCAAACGGAGCAAACCCCGGGGATTTCTCAAGCACCTGCTCTATGCCTGTGCCTTGCTGCAAATGAAAAACTATCCCGGTTACTTTGAACAGGAGTTCCACGAGTGAAACTCAACGCCTATGTGCAACAGAGCAGCAACCTCTTTGCCCGCAACCGGTTGCTCCAGTTTGTGGTGATCGTGCTGGCGGTCTGCCTGATGTTCACCTCCTTCATGGCCTACCGGGCGGTCCGCTACCAGAAGGTCATCCTCATTCCGCCGCAGATGACCGGTACGGTGGAGTTTGTCCAGGGCAAACCGACCGAGGCCTACATCCAGGACATCGGCCGGCGGATCATCTCCCTGGCCACCACCTACTCACCCAGTACGGCCCGCAAGCAGTTCAACGAACTGCTGGTCTACTACGCGCCGGAATCCTACCCCGAGGCATCCACCCTCTGGTACTCGCTGGCCGGACGGATCGAAGAGTCCCAGGTCAGCTCGGTGTTCTATCCGCAGATCCTGAGCATGAAGGACAACCGCATCGAGGTGTTTGGCGACCTGAAGCAGTACACCGGCAACACCCGGCTGGAAAACACGACCCGGACCTATTTTCTCGACTTCCAAATCAGGGATGGCCGTTTCTCCCTGCTGGCTTTCAAGGAGAAAGAAAAATCCGGAGAAGAGAGGAGTGAACAACGATGAGAAAAAAACTTTTTGTAGCCTGCTGTCTGTTGCTGACTGCTGGTCCTGCTGTTGCCGGCGAGGGCGTTCCCGCCGAAGTGCCCACCATGGTGGAACTCTCGGCCCGGGAGATCAACCGCATCGTCTGCCCCGGGCAGATGAGCGACCTGATCTTCTCCGAAGAAAAGGGGCTGACCGGCCACTTCTCCGGCAACAATGCCTTCATCAAATTCACTGCCGAGGAGGCGGGCGGCAAGCTCAAGTACAGCAAGGAGCCCAGCGAAATTTATGCGGTCTGCAACGGTTCGGTCTACACCATCATCGGTGCCCCGGCGGAGATCAATGCGGTCACGGTTCGGCTTGCCCTGCCCAAAAGCGAGACCGTGGAGAAGAACATCGCCCGCTACAAGAACATGCCCTTGGAGAAGCAGGCCCTGCAACTCATAAAGGAGGCCTACGACGGAGTGTTTCCTTCCAGCTATCAGGTAATCGATAAAAGACAATCAGTGCATCTCTGCCCTGACCTTGACCTGGTCCGGCAGCAGGTGGTCGAGATCGAAGGCGTCGGCATGCGGCTCAAGTCCTTCAAGGCCACCTCGCGGCTGGCCACAGATCTGGAACTAGCGGAGAAGTCCTTCCTCACTGCCGCTGTCGGCAACCCGATTCTGGCGGTGGCCATAGAGCAACACAACCTCAAACCCAAACAGTCGACCCGGGTCTTTGTGGTGGAGCGCAAGGATCTGCCTGCGGCAACCATGTCAGCCATTGAAACCGGAGCTGAGCGATGAAGATCAAGGAACGGTTCAACCGGCTCACACCGGCACGCAAGAAGATCGTCATCTGGTCGCTGATAGGGGCTGTCCTCCTGGTGATCGTGGTGACCGGCTACAACTCCAGGTCGACCCATCAACCAGGGCAGAGTGGCGAACGCGGCCAGAATACCCGGCTTGATCCGGATCTGATGGAGAAGACCATTGTTCGCGAGTACCGCCGCAAGCTGGAAGAGCTTGAAGGGCATGTCTCCACCATGCAGCGGGATCTGGAACGGGGCCGGAAAGACCTGGAAGCGACTGAAAGAAACAACCAGAAACCTGCCAGGGAAAAAGAGTTGTCCAAGATTCCCGAAGCCGGCGAGATCGAACGCGGCAAGGCTGCCTTCCCGCCACCGATGCAGCAACCGGTGGCCGGTGTTGAGGAGAATCCGCATATCGCACCTGCCGGTAACCAGAAGGACAAGAAGCGGATCGGCAAGATCACAGTGGTCAAGAACGATAGCCTACCCAAGGGGGACGCCAAGAAGAAAGGCCGGACCGTGTACCTGCCGCCCTCGTTCATGGAGGCCAATCTGTTGACCGGCTTTGATGCGGCCACCTCGGGAACCAGCAAGAACAGCCCGGAACCGCTGCTACTGCGGATCAAGACCCCGGCGGTTCTGCCCAACGACATCAAGGCTGAACTCTCCGGTTGTTTTGTGGTTGCCGAAGCGGTGGGCCGGCTCGACAAGGAACGGGCCGATGTACGGCTGGTCTCACTTTCCTGCTTGAGCAACGAGGGCAAGGCGGTAATCGATGCCCAGGTCAAGGGCTTTGTCACTGACTCGGATTCCAAGGTCGGACTCTCAGGCCGGGTAGTCTCGCGTATGGGTGCGGCCACGGTCCGGGCCATTGTCGCCGGCCTGTTCGAAGGGGCGGGCGATGCCCTTAAGGCCTCGGCCACCACTACCTCGACCTCGTTTCTGGGCTCCACATCCACCATCGACGGTTCCCAGGTCGGCAAGTCGGCTCTGGGCACCGGTCTTTCCCAGGGAGCCCAGACCATGAGCGATTTTTACCTCGACCTGGTCAAGCAGACCACCCCGGTCATCGAGGTCGGCACGGCCAAGAAGATCACGGTCATTGTCTCCGAAGGTAAGGAGTTGGAGATCAGGGACATCAAGAACAATGAGTTTGCGCAACAGTGAGGTTGTTATGAGACAACTGCTTACCGGTATTTTGATTCTCCTCTTCGTCTCCGGCTGTGCCGGGGTCAAGGATGCGGTGAACCCCTATGAAGAAAACTTCCGCTGCAAGGCCAAGGACAGTGAGGGCAAGTGCCTCGATACCCCGACCGCTTACAGGGAAGCCCGACTTCCCGACGGTCAAGGAAGTGAAAACACCAACGCTTCCCAGGTTGAGGCCCAGAACAGCCGCTACAAGGCACTGACCGATCTGCTGGAAGCGCCCGAAACCCCGGTGCTCAACCCGCCCAAAATCCTGCGGGTATTGCTGCTCCCCTACAAGGGGGAGAACAACGAACTGTTCATGACCCGGTACGCCTACCTGGAGATTGAACCCTCCGAGTGGGTACTGACCGAGGTCAGTGAGAGGAAGCCATGATCACCCTGCTCAAAAAAATTGGTTTTAGCCCTGGCGCACATCTCAAGCAGGCGGACCTAGAGCGGATGACCAGCCGGCATCCGTTCTCGGCCTACCTGAACTATCTGGCCTACGACTACAACCTCGATATTTACCTCAATCAGGATTGCAGTCTAGGCATTCTCTGGGAATGCACGCCGCTGACCTTTGCTGGCCCCAAAACCCTGACCTCGCTGGAAGGGTTGTTTCGGGCCGGCCTTCCCAGGGGGAGCGTACTCCAACTGATCCTCCATGCCGATTCCCATATTGCCCCGATTCTGGAGGCCTACCGGGAAAGCAGAACAGTGGACGATATCATTGTCCGCACCAGCACCGACCAGATCATCGATTTCATGGAGCAAGGACGGCGAGGAATGCCCGCCTGCTCCAACATCCCGGTCCGCAATTTCCGGTTGTTCGTCGCGGTCAAACTGCCCGGCGATACCCCGGAAGCGCCAAATCCCGAGGACTTTATCGACCGGGAGAGAGCAAAACCCCTCCAGGACATCAAGCGGCAGATCACCGAAACCTTGAAGGCGGCGCTGCTGTCTCCACGCCCCCTGCAGCCGGGTAACCTGCTCAAATGGGCGCGGCGGCTGTTCAACCATTACCCAGACGGGTATCCGGAGCACAACTTCACCAGCTACAATGACTCCATTCCCCTGCGCAAGCAGATCCTGAACGCCGATACCGTGGTGCGGGAATCGGGTGACCATCTCCAGGTGGGCGATAATTTTTTCTGCTGTACCACCCCCAAGATCATCCCGACCGAGGTCGACCCCTTGCAGACCAATACGCTCTTCGGCGGTATCTGGGGCCTGGTCTCGGATATGGATCAGATCAAGACCGGCTTCCTCTACACCCTTAACATCCTCTTTGAACAGGGGCTGGAGACCAAGATCCACGCCAAATGCAACCTGCTGCTCAACCAGCAAGCAGTGGGCTCACTCTCGCCCCTGCTGCGGAGAAAGCAGGAAGAGCACCTTGAAGCCACCGATGCCCTGGAGCATGGGGTCAAGTTCGTCCGCATCATCCCTGTTCTCCTGGTCTGGGATCGGGATCTGGAAGGGGCACGCGAGTCCTGCACCCGGGCACGGCGGATCTGGGAGGATAACGGCTATGTCATGCAGCAAGACACCTTTATCCTCAAAATTCTCTTCCTCTCGGCCTTACCCTTCGGCCTCTACACCACCGGCAGGAACGTCGACAACCTGGAGCGGGATTTTATCGCTCCGGTGCCTTCGGTGACGCCCTTGCTCCCGGTCCAGGGTGACTTTGCCGGCACCGGCGGGGTGCCCAAGCTGATTTTTACCGGCCGCAAGGGCCAACTGGTCAGCCTGGATTTCTTTGCCAAGGGAGCGCCCAACCACAACACCGTTTGCTGCGCCACCACCGGTTCGGGCAAGTCCTTTCTAGTCAACTTCCTGGCCTTCAACTACTACGCCTGCGGCTCTCTGGTGCGGATCATCGACATCGGCGGCTCGTATAAGAAAATCGCCAATATGCTCGGCGCCCGCTATCTCGACTTCCAGCCGGGCACCACGGTCTGCCTCAATCCCTTCACCTCCATCCAGGAACCGGAGGAGGAACTCAAATCAGTCACCGCCGTCTTTGCCCAAATGGCCTTCTCCAACTCGGATACCGACAAATGCGATGACACCGAACTGAACATGATCCGCAACGCGGTTCGCTGGGCTTGGCAGCAGAAGGGGCAGGAGGCCGATGCCGATACGGTCTATGCATTCCTGGCCAAGTTCCCCGAGGTGCCGGCAGCGGACTTCGACTCGATGAGCGATAACCCGGCCCTGGTCGAGGTAGCAAGAAAGCTGGCCTTCAACATCCGCGAGTTCACCAGTCACGGCTTTCACGGCAAGTTCTTCACCGGTCCCTCCACCTTTGACATCCACCGCGATACCTTTGTGGTCCTGGAGTTGGAAAACCTCAAGATCCAGCCCGATTTGTACCGCGTGGTCACTCTGCTGGTGCTCAATGCGGTCACCCAGGATCTCTACCTCTCCGACCGTTCCCGCTCGCGACTGATCATCTTTGACGAGGCCTGGCAGTTTCTGGGCAAGGCCGCCATGCTTGGCCCGGTGATCAACGAGGGGTACCGGCGTGCCCGCAAGTACAACGGCAGCTTCATGATCATCACCCAGTCCATCCTCGATCTCGACGGCTTCGGCGAGGTGGGCCGGGTGATCAATGGCAACTCGGCCTTCAAAATCTACCTCGAATCCTCGGACTTCGACCAGGCCCGCAAGCAGGGGCTAATCGAGTATGACGACTTTGTCCTCCAGTTGCTGAAAAGCGTCAAATCCAACCCTCCCAGATATTCGGAGGTCTTTTTCGATACCCCCTTTGGTCTCGGTGTGGCCCGGTTGGTGGTCAACGACTACGACTACTTCATCTACACCTCCAAACCCGCCGAGATTGCAGCTATCGAGGCCATGGTCAAAAGCGGCCTCAGCTATCACCAAGCCATCCTGGAGATGGTTGCCCGGAGAGAACAGGATGGACTCTAAACTTGTACCGATCCTCTGGATCATCACCTGTGCCACCCAAGTGCTGGCAGCGCATACCCGGTTGGAACCGGTGGGACGGACCTATCCCATTATCGAGCAGGACATCACCAAAGAGCTTCAGCAGAAGGCAACCACGATTGACCTCGATGCCCTGTTCGATTCCCACAATCGCTATCAGCCGGCCAACCTGCACCCGCTACCCCGAGCAGCGAGCGATCGGGTGTTCACCGTTGACCTGACCCATACTCTCGACCATGACATCAAGGATAGCCAGGGCAACTTGCTCTATCCCCAGGGCTTCACCTTTAATCCATTGCAGTATGCCGTGTTGAGCGGTGGGCTGGTGGCCATCGATGGCAGTGATCCGGAGCAGGTCGAGTGGTTCAAGGGGTCTCCCTATTTTCAGAATCACCGGGCCATCATTCTGATCTCCGGTGGGTATGCGAATGAGTTGAAACAAACGTTGCAGCGTCCGGTCTATTACCTGACCCATGACATTGCCGCCCGGCTCCAGCTCAAGGCAGTGCCTTCAGTGGTGGTAGAGCAGGACAACAAGCTGACGGTTCGGGAGGTGCGCCTTGCAACAAAGCGTTAGCAGGTTTTTGGTGATCTGCCTTCTTCTCCTGGTCCCATCGCCGTCCTTGGCCAAGTCGGGAACTTCCTTCAATCCGATCACCGACATTCATTGGGGCGAGATTGATTTTACCATCGAGGGGGTGTGCTTCTGTCCGCGCCCACCACCCGTCTTTATGGAGACCGGAATAATCGTCAGTTATTGGGAGCCCTTTCTCCTCCTGGACACTTCATCGATTGCCTTTTACTCGGCAATGCTGGGCAGTTCGGTTGGCGGAACCTTGACCGATGAACTGGGGGGCAAAAATAAAAGCTCAGATGCGGTCGATATCGCCAATGAGTCCACCTTCGCCCAATCGCACGCCTTTCTCTTGCCCCTAATGGCGGGAATCTGCGAGCGCAACGATTACGGCACCTGGTGGAGCGAATATGACGCCATGTGGCAGAACGACGAACTGGCAGCCTTACTTACTCCTGAGGTTTCCCTCTTTGCCAACAAGGCCATGGTGATGGGGTGCATGGCCGATGCCACCGCCGCAAATGCCGGCTGGCCGCTGGATGCCATGCCCTGGTGTGTCGGTAGCGGTGGTTCGGCTTATCCAATGACCGGCCATGTCGATAACGACAACATCGTTCAGGCCAATGCCACCGCCGCCTACCGGATGCTCTATAAGCTCAACCGCATCGGTATGATCTGCGATCCCTTCCCTCTCTGCGGTTGCGTACAGACCCCAGTCTGGATCAAGAGCCATTACAAGATGAACGTGGCTCGGCCAGGAATCCGGGATGTGTATCCCATCGGCCGGGCGACTTCCTCGTATGACTCCGGGCTCAATCCGCCCTACACGGGTGCCTTGGGTTCCAACGATGAGTTCCTCTGGGTGGTTTACCGCAAACAACGGTGCTGCACATGCTGCGAATGAGCTGGAAGCTGCTGACGATGGCACTAATCATCGCCCTCTCTCAGGGCGACAAGGTCGTTTGGGCGGAAGAATTCAAGGAGGCCGGAGAACAGGTTGAAAAAATCGTCAAACAGGCCCGGAAAACCGCTGAGACCATGCGCCTTCCCGAGAATATCCATGAACAAGAAGGGCAAAAGGCGGCTCGACAATCCGTGGAAAAACTGAACTCACCTGCTTTCCAGGAAAAACTGCAATGCCAGATGGAAAGGATCCAACAAGGTGAGTCACCACAGGAACAGCCGATGAAAGCACAGGACAAAAGTACGCTCACAACCAAGGAGTCAGTCTACCTCTTCCTTTCCAGCTCTGCACCCGAGTCAGTGGTGAATCGCTACCTGGTCGATATTGGCCGAACCGGTGAGCAACGGATTATGCCGGTCCTGTTTGGCCTGCCACAGGGATTGGCAGGCAAGCGAGTCAATGCCGACTACTTCAGCCGGGTGATGCAGGCTGACCCGGAATGCCAGGACACTCCCAAATCTCCTTGTCAGCGACTGGCAGTGCCGCTCAAGGTCAACCCGGGATTATTTTCCCGATACAACATCAGCGAGGTGCCGGCCCTGGTCTATGACAACGGTCAGGACTCCTGGTTGATTCGTGGAGAGGCGGAACTGGCTTACCTGTTGGAAAAGGTCGGCAAGGTGGCGAACAGTCCCGCGCTTGCCGGCATCAGTACCCGATTGCGAGGTGGTCAGTGAACGAATCGATTGAAGTGCAAGACAAAGAAAGCAGAGTGACGGACTCGCCCGGCTACTTGGAGGTGATCGGTATCGTCCTACTCATCGTTCTGGGGACGCTCTTTGCCTACGACCGCTTCCTTGTCCCCAAGGTGAAGGTCGCCGATTTGAAAGGCTACCTGCAGGAACAGAAGACCTTGCTCGCTGCCGGAACCATCACCGAGGACCAGTGGAAACGTAACCTCGACACCCTGGAACGGATGTTCCAGGAACAACCTTCTCGCCAACTGATCATCCTCAAGGATGTGGTGCTGCATCATGACCCAGATACTGAAATCAAGCTCAAGTAGACCATGGTGGCAGTTGAACCGGCGGGAACAGACCGTAGCCATCGTCTTTCTCACCTTCCTCCTGGTGGGGGCATGGCTGCCCGGCCGCATTACCGTGGCCACCAGTGGTTCGCTGGAGCATCGGGTCTTTTTTCTCCTGCCTCCACCCCCCAAGGTGGAGCTGGGCGATTACCTGGTCTTTCGCCATCGAGACATCTCGCAGGTACAGCCAGGACTTCGTGGCGATCATGACCAGATGATCAAGAAGGTGGGCTGCCTTCCAGGTGATCAACTGACCATAGATGAAGCAAATCACTTTTTCTGCAATGGCCGGCTGCTCGGCCAGGCCCTTGAAACGGACAGCAATGGTCGGCCCTTGCCCAAGTTCTTGTTCAATGGCCAGGTTCCGGCGGGCAAGCTGTTTATGGTCGGCACCCATCCCCGCAGCTATGACAGCAAATACTATGGGTTCATCGATGTACATGAGATCAGCCACCAGGCGCTGCCGCTTTGGTAGTTATGGGTTATGCCTGGCATTGCTGGCCACGCCAGTCTGGGCCGGGAACTCTATGCCCTCGGCGGCCACCAGCTTCTATCAGGAGAGCAAGCACGGCTGGTTCTGGTACGAGGATCCGGCACCGGTGGTCGAAGAGGAGCGGGAGATGCCAGCAACTGAGTCCAAGGCCGCCCCTTTATCTCGGGAGGTGTCCTTGGCCCACTATTCCACAGAAACCCTGTGGAACATGCATCCGGATGATTTTCAGCAGTTGCTGAATGGTCTACAGAAGAAGGCGGTCCAGTTCCCAACCGAGCAGAACATCCTGGAGTACCTCTCCATCCAGGACATTGCCCGGCGCAAGGCCCTGGCCTATGCCAATGCGGCCCAGTTCGTCACCCAGAAGCGGGCCGACCTGTTTAATATCAATCAGGTCTATCCCACCTCCAGCCCTGGAGCGGTCACCCGGGTACAGATGCAGCAGGAGGAGATTGCCGGGACCATCCGTGAAGCCAAGGATGATCATGCCCTGCTGTTCTTTGTCGCCCCTGGTTGCGGCTTCTGCGAGAAGCAGGCCCAGATCCTGGCCTACTTTGTCGACAAATACGGCTGGCAGGTCAAGCCGGTGGACATTGAACGTGAATCCAATATCGCCTTGCGCTTCAACATCACCACCACACCCACCTTGCTGCTGATCAGGCAGGACCGGGAGGCCTCGATGCGCATTGCCACCGGGGTGGCCACCCTGCCAGAGATCGAGCGCAATCTCTATCAAGCGATCCGCTCCATGCGGGGAGACACCTCCATGGAATCGTTCACCACCTACGATTTTCAGAAGGGCAGCGCCCTGGACCCAACCTCGATCCTGAAGATCCAGACACCTTGGCAAGATAACGGTCCAGTCAACAAGTCACCCATGAGGCTATCACCATGAGAACTGCATTTCTTTCCGCCATTATTACTGTGGCCATCTCTGCTCAACCGGCGCAGGCCGGTTGGGTCGACGACTGGCTGCAACAGCATGCCGGCAGCACGCCCAACTACTTCAGCGGCCAGCAGCGCGGCTATTACTCCGGCGGCAGTTTTTCCGGCCGCTGGCACAGCAGCGCCGAATACCCGGTCACCGTGGAGGTGCCCCGGATCAAGAGCGGCTGCGGCGGCATCGATGTGTTCATGGGCGGCTTCAGCTTCATGAACACCGATTACCTGGTCAACAAGCTCCAGGCCATCCTCACGGGTGCCCCGGCGGTGGCCTTTGACCTGGCCCTGAAGACCCTCTGCGAACAGTGCTCCAATACCATCAAGAACTTCGAGGCCCTGGCGGATAAATTGAACTCCATGCAGTTGGATGAGTGTTCCGCCTCCAAGGAGCTGGTGGGGATCGTGGCCAATGAAAACGGCTTTCACTCCTCCGAGGTGATGCGGGAGAAACTCGGCACCGCCATCAAGGAGAATAAGCTGGTCAGCGGTACCGCCGAGATGTGGGATATTCTCACCAAACAGGACCGGGCCAACAACAATCAGCCCCAATCGGCCGATATGGCGGACGTGACCAGCGGTTGCAATGCCGACATGACCAACATCTTCCTCGCCGGTGGTTCACTGCTTGCCAATGTCGGCTCGCGGATGAGTATTCCGGCTAGTCATATTGACCTGATCCGAGGACTGGTGGGTGATGTGCAGTTGGAAGGCTCCGCCAACGCCTACCGCATTTCGGCCATCCCGCCCTGTCCGCAGAACAACCCGGACGACATCAAGGCCTTCACCGAAGGGGCGGTCTACATTAAGAATACGACCGGCACTTGCAGCCAGATCAGCGATGCCAACCGGGATCTGGTCGCCCATATCAGCACCACCTTGAATAGTATCGCCGACAAGGTAGAGAATAAAGGAACGCTCACCATAGCCGAGCAGGCCTTCCTGGAATCCAATCCGCTCGCTACCCTGCCAATCCTCAAGACCGCAGTGGGCACCAGCACCCGAGCCACCATCATTCCTGGCCTGGCGGACATCACCGCCAAGGCCTACAGCCTCCAGATGCTCTCCGACCTCTATCTCCGTGGTGAATCGATTGCCGCCAAGGCCAAGGAGGTGTTGGAGAAGAAGGCCGGTCCCTCCACCGGTCAGGGACCGGAGAAGTGTGCCGCCGTGCTCTTCGCCGAACATGCCGACCAGAGTATCACCGCCATGCTGGCCCGGATTCGTGCGCTCAAGGAGTCAGCTAAGACCAGCTATGTCGCGGCCGCCAACGAGATGAACACCACGGTTGCCTATCTCAACCACATGCAGCGGATGGAGGTCCAGATGGCCGCCGAGATCACCCGACGCTATGGCAAGGACCTAGCCGCAAGGATGCAGTTGTGATGGCTGGGGTAAGGACAATGCAGAAAAAGGTGCTTTATTTACTTGTGCTGGCCGGCGTTCTCCTTTCGGAAGGCCAAGCCTTGGCCCTGGATATGGAGTATTACACCTACGGTGGCTTCAATCCCATTGTCCAGGCTTTCATCCGTATAGCCCTGATCTTCAGCGATGCCAGTTATCAGGGGCTCATCTTTGTGATGACCGTTATCGGCATCATGGCCGGGGCAGCGGCCTGGATTGCCCGGGCCACCACCGGGGCACGGATCATTCCGCTCACCTGGACCGTGCCGGTGGTCTTCGGGGCCATCGTCTATCTGGCCGTCTTTGTGCCCAAGGGGCATGTCACCGTCTATGACCCGGTGCTCAACCGCTTCCAGACGGTAGGCGATATCCCGGATGCCATCGTCTTCACTGCAGGCACCCTCAACCTGATTGAGCGGGGTCTGGTCGATATCATCGATACCTCGGCGGCTCCTGATGCCGCCTATACCCAGACCGCCGGGGGTATCGGCTTCAAGACCCTGGAGTCGGTCAAGGGCTCTTCGCCCAAGGACAACTATGCCCGCACCTCCATGATCCGCTACGTCAAGGACTGCGTCACCTTCGAGCTGATGCGTCCGGGCACCACCCTGTCCCTGGATGATTTGCGCAACACCAGCACCGATTTCCTGGTCAATCTCGCCCAGGCGGTCAATCCTTCGGTCTACACCGTCTATTACGATGCCGCGAGTCCGGCCGGCACCGCCATGAGCTGCACCCAGGCCTGGACCAACATCCAACCGATCTATGCCACTGCCGCCAACTACAGCGAGTCGATCCGCAAAGTGTGCAGTAAGGCCTATTACGATCCAAGCAGCGCCACCGAGTTGGCCACCTGTCGTAATCAAATTTCGAACACTCTCAACTTTACCACCGGCACGGCGGTGACACCGGAGCGGATCATCCAGCAGCGGCAAATTGCCGAGATCCTCTATAACTTCTACTTCCAGGACGATGTCGAGACCTCCATGCTGATGGAGAGCGACCGCAAGATTACCACCTCCGGGCTGGGGATCGGACTGACCATGAACGAGTGGATCCCGGTTATCCGCGCAGTGATGACCGCCATTGCCATCGGTGTGATCCCATTTCTGGTGCTCTTTCTCCCCACGCCGATAGTTGGCAAGGCAGCTTCGGTAATGCTGGGCTTTTTTGTGTTTCTCTCCACCTGGGGTGTGACCGATGCGGTGATCCATGGCGCAGCCATGGACTATGCCGCCCGCAATTTCGAGGAGGTGCGGCAATCGAGTCTCGGCGTCTATGCCATGGCGGCCCTGCCTTCGGTCTCCACCAAGATGCTGGCCATGTTTGGGGTCATCCGCTCCGCCGGGATCATGCTGGCGAGCCTCTTCTCTATGATGCTGATCCGCTTCGGTGGCCATGCCCTGGCCATGCTGGCTGGTAATCTGAGCAGTCTTGTCCAAGGCGCCGGCAGTCATGCCGGAGCCTTGTTGACCCCGGATGGACTTTCTTCTGCGATGCGTCAACAAACCAAGGCCGCCGGCCTGTTGGACGGGATGGTTGAACATCGGTTCGCCAACCTGGCCGCCGCCGAATCCTGGGGCTTGCACAAATCGGTGGGC
>Ga0074195_1003493_pt1 | contig 14693 bp, 10 predicted proteins | sample EPASupsiteHSE623_FD_64525 | JGI IMG/M metagenome (GOLD analysis project Ga0074195, IMG submission 64525) | Bioremediated contaminated groundwater from EPA Superfund site, New Mexico - Sample HSE6-23 | ecosystem: Environmental > Aquatic > Deep subsurface > Groundwater > Contaminated ...
TAGTAATGGTGGATTTATTTGGATTGGGGTTTTTTTAATATAACTGGTGTAAAATGCCGAAGAATAAAATATTTTATAGTAGCAATTCTGGCTTTATCAATGCTGCCAGTAAGTAATTTTCTGGCTGAACTAAATCAGATGATATCATTTCCAGATTCATTGTCTTCAATTGAATCTTTTTTAAGAAATGCTGAAAAAGAATCTGAAAGACTTACGCATAGTTTCATTTTTGCTGATAATATTCCTGTTCTATTACTTAACATTTTTATTATAGCTGTTATTCCTGCTGTTGCAGAGGAGTTCTTTTTCAGAGGTGCTCTGCAGAAAACTTTTGCTCAGATGTTTAAAAATGTTCATACTGCAATATTTGTTACTGCATTAATATTCAGCATCATTCATTTTCAGTTCTTTTCTTTTGTCCCCCGCCTGTTTCTTGGAATGGTATTAGGGTATCTTATGCATTATACCGGAAATATCTGGATACCAATAGTAGCACATTTTGTAAATAATGCTGCTGCAGTCATTGTATACTACTTTGTAACAATCAAAGCAGTTTCTCCGGAATCTGAACATATAGGTGATTCTGCTTCTATTGTATGGTTTATCGCAGGAATAATTATTGCAGTTTCAGCTTTTTATATGACGTGCAGCAGGAAGAAGTTCAAAGCTCAGGAATTATAGAGAGGTAATTACGACTTCATTTTCGAATTAAGTGTCTTTGTCTAGTTCATAACCGCGGGACTTGTTTTCTGTCCTGGTATTAGGTAGTGTTCAACTCGCGCTGTTTGCTTTTGGTATAGCCCAACTATAACCAAACCACAGACCTAAACAGCACCAATGACTGTCTCCGTAACATACCTTAAGCCGGGGACCTAAACGAAGTCATGATCAGAGACATACCCTTAAGATAATTTTTATTTATCTTTGCTGATATGAAGAGATACAGATATAGAGCATTTGGACTTTGTTTTGAATCTGAGATATTGCTACCTGAATTGAATGAGTGTTCCTCAGAAATTACTGATGTTGTTATTTCAATCGGAAAAGTCCCAAATTCAGTTGAGAAACCTGTAAAGCAGACAGTAAGATTTCAGCTTTCTGAAAGTGACTTTATTCTTACAGTTTCAAATATTGCAAGATACAGAGTGCTGAACGGAAACTCAATTACAGTCGACCCTGCCAATATATCAGCAGAAGATGAAGTCAGGCTTTTTATGTATGGATCGGCCTTTGCTGCACTTTTTCATCAGCGTGGGATGATGCCTCTTCATGCCAGTACTGTTTTTAACGAATCCGGAGCTGTCGCATTTGCAGGCAGCAGCGGAATTGGAAAATCTTCTATATCATTTTCACTTATCGACACGGCAAAATATAAACTTGTTTCAGACGATATAACAATACTTGACTTTAAAGACGGAGAAGTTTCTGTACTGCCCGGGATGCCTCACGTAAAACTTTGGGCTGACGTACTGGAGATGGCACAAAAGGACACATCCGGATTGAAGAACATCCGGAAAGAGATACAGAAATACAGATACCCTTTCGATGATAGCTTTACAGAAGCACCAGTAAAACTTAAAGCGCTGTTTTTCCTTTCATCTCAACATCAGCAGGAAATTAAAATCACACCAGTTACCGGAACTGAAAAATTTAACCTGTTGCAGAATAATATTTTCAGAAGCCAGTTCATTTCAGGAAGGAATTTGCTTGAAAAGTATTTCAACCTAACTACAGCCATACTTCAGAGAATACCTGTTTACAGGGTGGTCAGACCAAGGCAGGGAACCGGCGTCGAACAGCTTCGTGACACGATTTCGGCCCTTTTGCAAAAATAGATATGGTTAATAGCAGGAATATTATATGGCTTGCATCATACCCAAAATCGGGTAATACCTGGTTCAGGGCAATTCTTGCTTATTTGTACAAAAAAGAGTCTTTCGATATTAACCAACTCGACATTAGTCCTATATACAGCAGTCGTTCTTTTATAGAAACAGAGACTGGTATTGATACCACAGAACTTACACCGGCAGAGGCTGATGAATTAAGGATTTCTGTTTTCAACAATACTTACGGTAATTTTCCTGTATTCTTTAAAATCCACGATGCTTTCACATTTCTTCCCGGCGGACAACCGTTGATACCAGCAGAGCAGACTTTTGCAGCGGTTTACTTTATACGTAATCCACTTGATATTGCTGTTTCGTTTGCCTTTCATAGTGCAAAGACTGTGGAAAAAACTATCGAAAACATGAACAACAGCAAATTCACTCTTGCTTCATCTCCAAAAAAATATAATAACCAGCTGAGGCAAATTTTACTTTCATGGTCAGAACATGTTAAAAGCTGGACTGAACAAGAACTTTTTCCTGTTAAGGTTCTACGGTACGAAGACATGTTGTCGGAACCGGATAAAATATTTTACGAAACAATAAGTGGGTTTTTAAAGCTTCCATTTACATTGCAGCAGGTCAGAGAAGCAGTTAATGCGTGTAGTTTTTCGAATCTCCGTAAACTGGAAAAGGAAAAAGGGTTCAAGGAAAAAGCACCGGGTTGCGAAACATTTTTCAGAAAAGGGATTGCCGGTGATTATAAGAATCATATGTCGCAGGAAATGATCACGGAGGTAATACAAAACCACGAACAAATAATGAAACAATATTCTTACCTTTGAATATGAAAACACAGTTTGCTGATAACGATATTCTAAGGCGAAATCCCGAATTGCTTTCAAGCAGGATTGATACTGAAACAATAATGATGAGCATGCACGATGGCAATTACTATGGACTTAACGAGGTTGCAGGAAGAATATGGGAGATACTTGAAAAGGAAATGACTTTTTCCGAACTTACCCATAGGTTACTGACAGAATTTGAGGTAGACGAGGTTACCTGCAGGAGTGATGTTTCGGGGTTCCTTATTAAGCTCGAGGAAAAAAAGTTAATTATTGTAACCCGGGTTGATGTTTAGGAGGGTAAACAGGTTTTTTTCGATATCTGGTATTGAACGCCGGTATTTTTTTCTGGCTATATATTATTCGGGAATAGCAAGAATACTGATACTGTTTGTGCCTTTCCGGAAATATTCTTTCTGGCTCGGAAAATATGGTTATGAAACAGAGGAGAAAGATATTGCCGACGAAAATTTTGTAAGACTTATAGCAATATCAGTGCACAGGGCTCAGAAAATCACACCATGGCGGTTCAAATGCCTAGAACAGGCCATGACTGCAAAAAAACTGTTAGATAAAAAAGATATAAATACTACCATATATTTCGGGGTCAACCGTAAGGAAGGAAAAATGAATGCACATGCCTGGCTTCGCTGCGGAACAAAATATGTTACAGGAGGAAAGAACCGAAATGAATTTACAAAAGTAGCCTGGTTCTCGTAAATAAAATCTTTAGCAAAGAGGTACACGTTATTGCTTATTTTTTAAAGAATTTGTATCAAAAATTTTTTATTTCAACCCAATTAATCAAATTTGCAGCATGGTATTCAGTTCACTAATATTCCTGTTTCTATTCCTTCCGGTTGTTCTTGTTGCAAACATGCTCATGAAGGTTAAGTTACAGAATTATTTTCTGCTGCTTGCAAGTTGGATCTTTTTTGCTTGGGGTGGTATTGGTGGATTCCTGTTGTTACTGGTTTCACTGTTAGTTAACTACATTGTAGGACTTGGTATTGGGTATTTCAGAAGATCAACACTGTCAAAAGCAATTTTTATAGTTGGTTTGGTAATTAATATTGGTGGATTGATCTATTATAAATATCTAAATTTTATTATTGACAACATAAACCAGAATTTCTTTAGTGATCCTGAATCTTATATCAATTATACAAAGATTGTACTGCCTATTGGCATTTCATTTTTTACCTTTCAGGCAATGTCTTATATAATTGATGTATATAAAGATAAAGTTGCTGTTCAGAAGAACTTCTTTAATCTTTCGCTTTATATTTCTTTGTTCCCTCAGTTGATAGCAGGTCCTATTGTACGATACGAAACAATAGAGGATCAGCTTAAGAACAGAACTCAGAGTTTGTCGAAGATATACGATGGTGTAAAACGATTTGTTCTTGGACTGGCAAAAAAGGTTCTTATAGCAAACCAGATGGCTGTTGTTGCCGATTGGGCGTTTGATGCAGATCCTTCGCTGTTGTCTTCTTCAGTAGCATGGCTTGGATTGGCCGCTTATTCGTTTCAGATTTATTTTGATTTTTCGGGGTACAGTGATATGGCCATAGGGCTTGGAAAAATGCTTGGATTTGAATTTCTTGAGAATTTCAATTTCCCATATATCTCAAAATCGATAAAGGAATTCTGGAGAAGATGGCATATTTCTTTGTCGACATGGTTCAGGGATTATGTTTATATACCATTGGGGGGAAACAAAAGAGGTGTTGTTAAAACTTATGTAAACCTTCTAATAATATTCGTTCTTACCGGTTTCTGGCACGGGGCAAGCTGGAATTTTCTTATATGGGGATTGATACACGGAGCTTTGCTGATTATTGAAAGATTAGGGTTTGAGAAAGCGTTAACATCTGTACCTTCATTTATTTCAAGGGTATATGTTCTTTTCTTTGTTATGATGTCATGGGTGTTTTTCAGATCTCCCGACCTGGGCTCATCGTGGACATATGTCAGTGCTCTTTTTGGCGGCGGTTCTGGTGAAATAAGCTTTATAAGTGCAGGGGAGTATATCAGGCCTTGGTTCGTGGCACTCTTTATTGTAGCAATACTTGCGTCAACGCCTTTCTTTAGAATCCTTTCAAAGTGGCTTTATACCTCCTACAGGTTTTTCGGAAAACGTTCACGCCCCATTATTGGGTATTTATATATGTTTCTTACTCTCGTCTTTATCTCTTCAGTGATTTTCCTAACTACAGTAATGCTTGTTTCATCTTCTTATAATCCATTTATTTACTTCAGATTCTGATGAAAAGGCGTACAAGAAAAATAATATATTTTTTTACAGTAACTGTATTTGTTACAGCTCTCTGGTTACCTTTACTGAACGATATGTTTTGCCTGATTCCAGTTGAAGAAACATTTGGCAAGTGGGAAAACAGAAACCCGGCACCGGAAGCATACCTCAATATCGGTAACCTAAGCCCCTTTTCGCAGGAATTCGAAAACTTTTACAACGATAACTTCACATTTCGCCAGCTTTGTCTAAAATCTTACATTTATATTAAGTATGTTCTGCTTGGCCAGTCTCCATTTCCGTCAAAGGTGATAATAGGTAAAAAGGGTTGGCTTTACGAAGGCGCTGCTGAAAGAAATATGTACGAAGGGAAGACCAGAATTTCAAACGACACATTAAAAATCATTGCAGATGAGTTACATTGCCGGGCCGTTAAGTATAAAGAAAAGAATATCAGGTTTTATGTGGCATTTGCTCCTACAAAATATATGATTTATCCGGAATATCTTCCTGATTATATTGAGCAACGCCCAGATTTTTCGGCACCACTAATAGAAATGTTGAATAAAGACACTCTTATCTCTTTTATTGATTTAAATGCCATACTTAAAGAAAATAAAAACAAAGGGACACTATACCATCAAACAGACAACCACTGGAATATGCTTGGGGGATTATATGCTGTAAAGAAGATTACTGAAACTATTAATAAAGACATACCTTCTGTTTCCACCTTAGATCCTTTAATGTACATTATAGATTCATCTAAGAATAACATTGGCAATCTGTCCTATATGACAGGAATGAAATATTATTTTACGAACAACGATATTGAGGTTAAGCCCTCTTTCGAAAAACGAAGTCATGCAGCTCCAAAAGCAAACTATCAGATGCCAATGTGGTTCCCCTATCCGGAGCAATTCGAGATTGTTTCAAGAATTGATTCTACAGGTCTTCCTAAACTGCTTGTAATCAGAGACTCGTTTGCCGATGCTGTTATGCCTTTTCTAAACGAACACTTTGGAAAAGTTGTTTATATCTTCGATTCATGGAAATACCAGATGAACGAGGCAATTGTTGAAAATGAAAAACCCGACGCCGTATTACTTCTGATTTTTGTTCCTCACGTTGCTAATATTGTCAAGAACTGTGATTGTAATGTTCCGGTTAACCCATAGTAAATGGTTACTGAAAATAAAAAAGCCGCTATAAAAACAGCGGCTTTTTTATTTTCAGCAGACGTATATTAACCACATTTTGAATAAGGACAATGATTACATTTCAGGCAACCTTCCTGATAAACCAGTTCGTTTCCGCAATCTGGGCAAACAATTTTTTTTGTGGGCTTTGTGCCATTAGGGATATATTGCTTAAGTGCACGTTCAACTCCATATTTCCATGAATTGATGCTTACGCTGTCGAGCTGCAGACTGGTGACCAGATTAACAACGTCGGGAATTGGCATTCCATAACGGAGCACACCGGAGATCAGTTTGGCGTAGTTCCAGTACTGTTCATCGAACATACGCGACAAACCTTCGAAAGTTGTACGGTAACCGTGCTTGTCCATATATTGGAAATCGTAACGGGTTTGTCCCTGCTCGTCCTTGTTTTTTATAATGACTCCACGTTTAATACTTCTTGGGATCGCAAGAACGTCTTCATCAACAAGACCAGTGAAAATCTCATAAGGGTTGTTGTCAAGCAGGCCTACAAATGCAATCCAGCTTTCGTTGTTATTTTGAAAACGTACAACATCAGCTTCCAGGACAGCAGGACGTTTTTTAGGCTGTGGCCATTCGGTAAGAACATTTACTTTGGGCTCTTTCTTTTTATCATTCGAAACAAGAACTCCAGAACGCGATCCTTCCCTGTAAACGGTAATCCCTTTACAACCATGTTCCCAACCGGTTTCGTAAACTTTTGCAACAACGTCTTCGTCAACATTTTCAGGGAGATTTACAGTAACGCTGATTGAATGATCAACCCATTTCTGAATCTGACCCTGCATGCGAACCTTAGCTAACCAGTCAACATCGTTTGCAGTAGCTTTGTAATATGGAGACTTAGAAATAATTTCGTTAATTTCATCGTCTTTTTTCTTCATCAGTTCTTTAATTTCGTATCCATTAGCATTGAGCCATGTTACGAATTTATGATGAAATACGTTGTATTCTTCCCAGGAATCACCAAGTTCGTCGACATATGTAATTTTAACATCTTTGTCGTTCGGGTTTACTTTGCGGCGACGCTTGTATACAGGGCGGAAAACAGGTTCTATACCAGATGTGGTCTGGGTCATAAGACTAGTTGTACCTGTTGGAGCTATGGTTAGTAAGGCAATATTTCTACGGCCATATTTTTGCATGTCATTTACAAGAGATTCATCGGCTTCTTTGAGTCTCATTATAAAAGGATTGTTTTTTTCATTCTGAAAATCAAAAATTGGGAAGGCCCCTCTTTCTTTTGCGGTATTTACAGAAGCACGGTAAGCTTCTACGGCTAATGTCTTGTGGACTTCTGTTGAGAAATCAATTGCATTGTCAGAGCCATAGGTAAGATTAAGACCGGCAAGCATATCTCCCTCACCAGTAATACCTATTCCTGTGCGACGTCCTTCGTTTGTTTTAATTTTGATCTTTTCCCACAATTTTCTTTCAACGCGTTTTACTTCTATGTCTTCAGGATCCGCATTTATCTTTTCAAGTATCTGGTCGATCTTTTCCTGTTCAAGGTCAATAATGTCGTCCATCATTCTCTGAGCCATGTGGACATGTTTTTTAAACAGCGGAAAGTTGAAATGAGCCTCTGAAGTAAAAGGTTTTTCTACATAAGAATACAGATTAAGTGCCAGTAACCGGCAGCTGTCGTAGGGACAAAGTGGGATTTCTCCGCACGGGTTTGTTGATACAGTACGAAATCCTTGTGATGCATAGCAATCGGGAACAGACTCATTTATTACTGTATCCCAGAATAGAATTCCAGGTTCGGCCGATTTCCATGCGTTATGAATAATTTTCTGCCAGAGGTCACGTGCGCTTATTTCTTTCTGTATTCTTGGTGTTGTAGAGTTTACCGGGAACTGCTGAATATAAGGCATGTTGTCCTTAACAGCTCTCATAAATTCATCATCTATCTTTACACTTACATTTGCACCGGTAACTTTTCCCTGAGTCATCTTGGCATCGATGAATGTTTCAGCATCGGGGTGTTTTATTGAAATGGAAAGCATTAAAGCTCCGCGACGACCATCCTGAGCTACTTCACGAGTAGAATTGCTGTATCTTTCCATAAACGGAACAACTCCAGTAGAACTTAGCGCACTGTTAAGAACAGGACTACCAGAGGGGCGTATATGTGTAAGATCGTGGCCAACACCTCCACGCCTTTTCATAAGCTGAACCTGCTCTTCATCAACTTTCATTACTGCACCATATGAATCAGCTTCACCCTCGACTCCAATAACAAAGCAGTTTGAAAGAGATGCAACCTGAAAATTATTACCGATTCCTGTCATTGGACTTCCCTGCGGTACAATATATCTGAACTTATGGAGCGTTTCAAATATCTCTTCTTCACTTAGAGGATTCTGATATTTCTTTTCAATTCTTGCAATTTCTCTTGCAATTCGGCGGTGCATATCGTCTGGCGATTTTTCGTAAAGGTTCCCAAAGGAATCCTTAAGGGCATATTTGGTTACCCATACCTTTGCTGCAAGCTCGTCTCCCTCGAAGTAAACGAGCGAAGCTTCCATAGCTTCATTGAAACTATATACACGGCTTTTACTATCCGAATCTGTTTTTCCTTTTACTGACATCTTGTCCACAAGCATTTTTTTAGGTCTTTTTTTTGAAATTCAATTATATAACTAAAGTGAAATTGGAACATGCAAGATAGTTACGTTTACACTGATTTTACCAATTCACTTTTCAACACAATTATCAACAAAAAATATCTGCTTGACTTAAAATAAAGAATGTTAATCAATTATTAAATTCACTCAAAATTATTCAATAAGGCCCTAAAAATTAATAACAGGAGTTTTTCATTAAAAGTCAATGTATAGAAGAATTTTCAACACGGTACTGTTAAAACTTTTTTTGGTAGGGGACTTGATTTTGTTTATGCAGGGTAACAGTTCCTAAAACAAAGTACAGTGTGGGTGAATTATAGCTCAAAGCCTTCTATTACCTCATAATCTACACCCGGAAGCTCTTCTCCCTTTCCCCATGTACAGTTCATATCAGTATCCTTTGTTTTAGCCGGTTTTTCGAATTTATCTTCAGTACTTATACCGAGTTTTTTATTCGAATATACTTTAGTCATATAATATGCCCAGATCGGAAGAGCCATATTTGCTCCCTGCCCGTAAAGTATACTGTTGAAGTGAATGCTCCTGTCCTCGCCACCAACCCAAATACCTGTTGTAAGATATGGAGTTATTCCAATGTACCAACCATCGGACTGATTCTGTGTTGTTCCTGTTTTTGCAGCTACTTCGCTCATTATATTATATCGATAACGCAGTCTGCAACTTGTTCCTGCCTGCACAACTCCCTCAAGCAGATTTATCATCAGGGCAGCGGTTTCTTCATTTATGGCTTCGGTCCTTGATGGCTTGAATGTTGAAATGACATTTCCGTTTTTATCCTCAATACGTGTTACAAAAACAGGTTCAGTATATACTCCTTTATTGCCGAAAGTACAATATGCTGCTACCATTTCTGAAAGAAAAAGATCTGGAGTTCCAAGACAAATTGCCGGAACTGGGTCAAGTTTGCTCTTAATGCCAAGTTTATGTGCCATGTTAACAACGGCAAGAGGGTTGTATCTTTTCATTAGCCATGCCGAAATATTGTTTACAGAGTTCGCAAGGCCCCATTTAAGTGTAACCATGTGTCCGTCTTTTTTTGTAACGTCACTGTTCTCTGGAGTCCAGGTTTTACCGTCTGGCATATCAAAGGTAACTGGAATATTTGGTACCTCGTAACATGGCGAAAACCCTTCGAGCATTGCAAGAACATACAGGAAAGGTTTGAAAGTAGATCCTACCTGCCTTCTCCCCAGTTTTACCATGTCGAACTGAAAGTGTTTAAAATCAGCACCGCCTACATATGCTCTCACATAACCTGTCTGAGTCTCCATAGACATTAATGAAGCTCTAAGGAAATATTTATAGTAACGTATAGAGTCCCAGGGTGACATTACAGTATCCTTTTCCCCTTTCCATGTGAACACTGACATGTTAATGGGTGCCTTAAAGTTTTTGAGTATATCTTCCTGGCTCATTCCGCTGCTTTTCAAGACCCTGTATCTTTCAGTTCTTTTCATCGAAGAAGTCAGGATATCTTCAATCTGCTTTTCTGAAACATCCCAGGAGAAAGGTGGTCTTCGGGAATTTTTCTTTTCTTCAAAGAATTTAGGTTGCAGATCGTCTCTTAAGTGTGCAATCAGCGCATCTTCGGCGTATTCTTGCATACTTGCATTGATAGTGGAATATATCTTTAAGCCGTCACTGTAAAGATCATAAGGAGTGCCATCCTCTTTAAGGTTTTTATTACACCATCCGAAAAGGGGATTTGTTTCCCATTCAAGCGAGTCGTCACTATATTTTACAGGGTCAACATAAGATTTACGATCAGGTTTTTTTGCCGACATTGCAAGTCTCAGGTATTCCCTGAAATATGGAGCTAGACCTTCCTTATGGTCAACCTTCTGATATTTTAATATTAGAGGTTTCTTTGAAACAGAATCATACATTGCCTGATCTATAAAACCATACTTAAGCATCTGAGAAAGAACTACATTTCTTCGTTGCATAGTCTCATCTGGTCTTCTTAACGGGTTGTACAGAGATGGGTTCTTGCACATTCCAACAAGCATTGCTGCTTGCTCAAGGGTAAGACTGTCGGGCGAGGTGCTGAAGTATACACTTGACGCAGATCTAATACCTACAGCAAGGTTCAGGAAATCAAATTTATTTAAGTACATTGTTATGATTTCCTCTTTAGTAAACTTTCTTTCAATTTTTACAGCAATAACCCATTCTCGGAATTTTCTGACAGCAAATTCAATCTTGCCCGAAAGTTCCTCACGCGGGAAAAGCATTTTCGACAACTGCTGGGTTATTGTGCTTCCCCCGCCTTTTGATTGTCCGGAAATAAGTCCGGTGAAAACACGTCCAAGAGCTTTTACATCAATTCCAGAGTGCTCATTAAATCGGATGTCTTCAGTCGCAATGAGTGCTTTTATCATCCAGGGGGAAATTTCTTCGTATTCAACATTTGTTCTGTTTTCCCTGAAAAACCTTCCAAGAACAACACTGTCAGACGAAATCACCTCGGTTGCAAGTAAGCTACGCGGATTCTCCAGTTCTTTAAATGAAGGCATGTAGCCAAGTGTTCCGCTGCTGACTAATATAAAAAATATTATTCCTGATAAAACCGGAAGAATAAAGAAAGCCCATATAATAATAATAAGCTTACGTGTCTTCTTCGGATTTCTTTTGACATTGTTTTTGTTTTGTTTGTCTGCCATACAGGGTAGTTTGTAAATACATTATTAATAAAAAGAACAATGTATTTATAATAATTTATAAATTGCAGCCGCAAATTTATAAAAAAATGGCAGATAATCTTGTAATAGTAGAATCACCGGCAAAGGCAAAAACAATCGAAAAATTCCTTGGAAAAGGATTTCACGTTCTTTCAAGCTTTGGTCACATCCGGGACCTTTCGAAGAAAAAACTCGGAATAGAAATTGAAAAAAACTTCGAACCAGTTTATGAAATTGACCCTGCAAAAAAGAAACAGGTTTCTGTTTTGCAAAAAATGGTTTCTGAGTCTTCAGTAGTATGGCTGGCGACTGACGAAGACCGAGAAGGAGAAGCAATAGCATGGCATCTTTCAGAAGTTCTCAAATTGGGGAAAAAGAAATCATACCGTATTACTTTTAATGAGATCACAAAAGATGCGATCCAGAATGCAATTAAAAACCCGCGCGAAATAAACGTTGCTCTGGTGGATGCCCAGCAGGCAAGAAGAATACTCGACAGACTTGTAGGTTTTGAACTTTCTCCTGTTCTTTGGAAAAAGGTTAAACCAAAACTCTCTGCTGGACGTGTTCAGTCTGTAGCTGTTCGTTTAATTGTTGAAAAGGAACGTGAAATAAGAGATTTTCAGTCTACCTCTTCTTATAAGGTTACTGCAGTTTTTACCGGAAAGGATGAAAAAGGCAAATCATTTGAATTAAAGGCAGAACTTCAGAAGAATTTTCCTGATCTGGAACAAACAAGGAAATTTCTGGAGTTATGTAAAAAGGCTTCATTCACTGTATCTGATGTTGTAACAAAACCATCAGTTAAGTCACCTGCGCCTCCATTCACAACTTCAACTCTGCAGCAGGAAGCAAGCCGTAAACTTGGATTCTCGGTTTCGCAGACAATGTTGCTTGCCCAGAAATTATACGAGTCGGGACATATTACATACATGAGAACTGACTCCGTTCACCTTTCCACAATGGCAATTGGGGCTTCAAAAAAGGAAATCGTTGATGAGTTTGGCGAAGAGTATTCAAAAACAAGGCAATTCCAGACCAAATCAAAAGGGGCTCAGGAAGCGCATGAAGCAATAAGACCAACCTATTTCGACAGAAAAGTTATTACAGGAACTTCAAACGAAAAACGATTGTATGACCTTATTCGAAAAAGGACTCTCGCATCGCAGATGGCAGATGCACAGATACAGAAAACAGTTGTTTCTATTGAAGTATCAGGCGAAAAGAACTTTTTTTTCCAGGCACATGGGGAAATAATGCAATTCGATGGATTTCTGAAAGTATACCGCGAATCATCTGATGACGAATCTGACAATAACGAAAATCTATTATTACCTCCTCTTAAAAAAGGTCAGGAGCTTTCTCGCGAAACAATTAATGCTATTCAAAAGTTTACACAGCACCCTTTCCGCTTTACCGAAGCAAGTCTTGTAAAGAAACTCGAAGAACTTGGAATTGGTAGACCTTCCACATATGCCCCTATTATTTCAACTATTCAGGACCGTGGGTATGTCGAGAAAGGGGATATTATTGGAGTTGAAAGAGAAGTTGACTTGCTTGTTCTGAAAGGAGCTAATATAAAAGAAGATAAGAAAAAAGAGAATATTGGGTTCGAAAAAGCTAAGCTCCGTCCAACTGATATGGGTAAGGCAGTTACTGAATTTCTGATGAGCCATTTCCCTGAGATTATGAATTATCAGTTCACTGCATCTGTAGAAAAAGAATTCGACCAGATAGCCGAAGGTAATCTTGTTTGGCAGAAAATGATAGATGGCTTTTATAAACAGTTCCACCCTCAGGTTTCTATAGCTATGGAGCTTAAAGAGAAAAGGGTGGGAGAAAGAATGCTAGGTAACGACCCTGACACCGGACTTCCTGTATATGTCAAAATTGGCAGGTTTGGTCCTTTTGTTCAGCTTGGCGAATCACAGACTGACGAAAAACCAAGATTTGCAAGCCTCCCAAAAGGCTTTGAAATGGAAAGTGTAACAATAGAACAAGCACTTTCTTTTCTGGCATTTCCCCGCGAAATAGGTAAAATTGGAGGAGAATCTGTTTCTGTAAATATTGGCAGATTTGGCCCATATATTTATTTCGAGAAAAAGTATTATTCATTAACCAAAGCTGATAGCCCTCTTACAATTGACCTGAAAAGGGCAAAAGAGATAATTTCCGAGAAAAAGGAAAGGGACGACCAGAATGTTCTTCTTACATTCAAGGAAGATGCAGATATCAAGGTTCTTAATGGCAAATACGGTCCTTATATATCATATCAGAAAAAGAACTATAAGATACCAAAGGATAAAACTCCCGACAAACTCACTTACGAACAGGCTATGGAAATAATCAACAATGGGCCAGTAAAAAGTAAAAGGAAAAAATGAGTTGGATTAAGGAATTTAACAAAGTTGATGAGTTTTTTCCAAAATCTCAGAAGAGGTCAGGCAAAGTCATCGATCATGTTGAATTTTATGATGGTAAATCAATTGAGCAGGTAAATTCGAAAAAATGTCTTTTCGTCTTTTCTGTAATTAATCCTGCACTTTCACTTTTTACAGATAGCATTCATTTTCAGATAAGAAGAACTTTCTACAACCTGTATACATCACTCCCTAATGACGCTGTAATATTTGACTTAGGTTATCATGTTTTAAATGATAGTACCTTCAGTGTAATTGATGAGTTATACAAAGAGTTACATAACACAAAGAACAATTTTGTTCTTTTGTCTTCTGTTAATGATGCCAATACATTATTATATTATAGTATTAAAAGGCACAATAAAATAGTATCTGTATCCGAAACATCACCATTTCTGCCTTTCGGAGAAGAACAGGAGATGAAAGGACTAAAAGGAATAATCTCTGATCCTGATAATAATTTGTTCAATTACTCCAATCTGGGTATGCAAACATTTCTGAACTCAACAACATCACAGGATAAATTCAGGAAAATGCTGTTTGATACATACAGAATGGGGTTACTTAAAAGTGATATTTCTATAGCTGAGCCGGTTATCAGGGACAGTCATCTGTTTCTTTTTGATTTAAACTCAGTTATGGTTTCAGATGCACCGGCATCATCTCTTGCAAATCCCACGGGATTTTCAGGCTTCGAAGCATGTCGCTTGAGCAGATATGCCGGAATTTCAGAAATGAATCAGACGTTTTTTATAAACAAATTAACATACACTTATTATAAAAA